>VAPK010008306.1_pt1 | contig 21382 bp, 8 predicted proteins | sample 3395031 | NCBI WGS metagenome assembly VAPK01 (sample SAMN08290443, study PRJNA428436) | hydrothermal vent metagenome | isolation source: Deep-sea hydrothermal vent chimney 1 | place: Pacific Ocean: Juan De Fuca Ridge
GAAGCTGTTGCTTGTAAAGATTGGCTGACCAATAAAGTTGACCGATGTGTTGGCGGAAAAGTTGCCAAACAACAGTGTGTTGGCTCATTACAATTACCTCTCAATAATTGTGGTGTCATGGCATTAGATTATAGAGGAATAGAGGGAATTGCTACTTCTATTGGACATTCTCCAATTTCCGGATTAATTGACCCTGAAGCGGGAAGCAAAAATAGTATTGCCGAAGCGTTGACCAATATTATCTGGGCACCCTTAAAAGATGGATTACATAGTGTTTCACTCTCTGCTAACTGGATGTGGCCTTGTAAAAATGAAGGAGAAGATGCTCGTTTATATAAAGCTGTAAAAGCAGTTTCTGATTTTGCTATTGAATTGGGAATCAATGTCCCTACCGGAAAGGATTCCATGTCTATGAAACAAAAATACCCAACTGAAGAAGTGATAGCTCCCGGTACGGTAATTATTTCAGCTACTGCACATTGTAATGATATAACGAATGTTATAGAACCTGTTTTTCAAAAAGATATCAATGACACCATTTATTATATTAATATCTCTCAGGATAGCTATAAACTAGGCGGAAGCTCATTTGCTCAAACGTTGAGTAAAATAGGAAATGATACCCCAACAATAAAGGATGCTACCTATGTAAAAACAGTATTTAATACCACACAACAATTGATAAAAGATGGTAAAATTGTTGCGGGTCATGATGTCGCTTCCGGCGGATTGATAACTACTTTGTTGGAATTGTGTTTTGCTGATAATAACATAGGTGCGAATTTAGACTTGACTGCTTTAGGAGAAAAAGATGCAGTAAAACTCCTTTTTGCTGAAAATGCAGGTATTGTGTTTCAAGCGAATGACAATTCTATTGAAAAAACCTTAACGGATGCTACTATTGAATTCTTTAACATAGGTAAAGTTACAGAAAGCGGTGAATTGCATATTCGAAATTACAAAGATGATTTTGACTTAAATATTTCAGAATTACGTGATGTATGGTATAAGACCTCTTACCTACTCGATCAAAAACAAACAGCTGCTAATTTAGCTGAAGATCGTTTTGAAAATTATAAGAATCAGCCATTAAAGTATAAATTTCCTGTACATTTTACTGGTAAAATAGAAGATGTGTTGTCAGGTCGAGCGCAGTCGAGACCTTTTGACAACCTTTCGACAGAGCCTGTCTTGAGCGAAGTCGAAAGGCTCAAGGAGACAAAAGGTCAATCAAAACCAAAAGCAGCCATCATTCGTGAAAAAGGTTCAAATTCAGAACGCGAAATGGCAAATGCTATGTATTTAGCTGGCTTTGATGTAAAAGATGTACATATGACCGATTTAATTTCAGGTCGTGAAACATTAGAAGGCATTCAATTTATTGGTGCTGTTGGAGGATTCTCAAACTCAGATGTATTAGGATCAGCCAAAGGATGGGCAGGTGCATTTTTATACAATGAAAAAGCTAACAAAGCCTTGAAAAAATTCTTTGATAGAAAAGATACGTTATCGGTTGGAATCTGTAACGGTTGTCAGCTGTTTATGGAATTAGAAGTTATCAATCCAGAACACAGCGTTCATGGAAAAATGACTTTTAATGATTCACATAAACACGAAAGTGCTTTTACTAGTGTTACTATTCCTGAAAATAATTCAGTTATGCTATCAACCTTGGCAGGAAGTACTTTAGGGGTATGGATAAGTCATGGGGAAGGGAAATTTAAACTTCCACTTGAAGAAAACCAATACAATATCGTAGCTAAATATGGTTATGACAGTTATCCTTCCAATCCGAATGGCTCTGACTATAATACTGCTATGATCTGTGATAAAACTGGGCGTCATTTAGTAACTATGCCACATATTGAACGTTCTACGTTTCAATGGAATTGGGCAAATTATCCACAAGATAGAAAAGATGAGGTTTCACCATGGTTAGAAGCATTTGTGAATGCTAGAAAATGGATTGTGAAAAACAGTAGACAGTAGGCAGTGTTCAGTGTTCAGTGTTCAGTGTTCAGTGTTCAGTGTTCAGTGTTCAGTGTTCAGTGTTCAGTGTTCAGTAAAAACTATTTTTTCTAACAATCATTCTGTTTCATACATAATCCATTTGTATAAACTTATAATTAATCATTCACCATTCGTCCATCTAACAAATTGATAATCCGAGATCCGTAAGCAGCATTTTTTTCGGAGTGTGTTACTTGAATAATGGTTACTCCATCATTATTCAATTGTTTAAAGATTTCCATTATTTCTTCTCCTTGTTTCGAATTTAGATTCCCGGTAGGTTCATCTGCAAGTATTAATTTAGGATTACTAATCAGTGCTCTGGCTACACCAACCAATTGCTGTTGCCCGCCACTTAATTGGGTAGGAAAGAGCTTTTGCTTACCTACAATATTAAAACGATCTAACATGTCAGCCACCAAGGCCTTTCGTTCTGAAGATCTCATTTTTTTATATAAAAGTGGCATTTCCAAATTTTCATAAACGGTTAGTTCATCTATCAAATGATATGCCTGAAAGACAAAACCGATATATTGTTTATATAGTGTAGCTCGGTGCTTTTCTTTAAGTGTATGAACAGATTCATGAAGGAAATCATATTCTCCTTCATTAAAATTATCTAACATACCAATAACATTGAGCAAGGTTGATTTACCGGAACCTGAAGGTCCCATAACAGAGATAAACTCGCCTTCTTCCACATTTATATTAATGTCTTTTAACAGGAAAACACGTTGTCCTCCTGAATTTACCCATTTAAAAATATTGTTTAATTCTAATAGCATAATTGTTTTTGTTTTATTATTATCTTTTGAACTCCACCTCCCTTAATATTTACAAAGGAAGGAGATTATTCTGTTCGTAAACTTTCTACCGGATTCTGAATTGCAGCTTTAATGGTTTTTACACCAACAGTCATCAATGCTATGAGAACCGCCAATAAACCTGCTACTACAAAAAACCATAAATTCAAATCTATTCGATATGCGTAGCCTTCAAGCCATTTACTCATTGACCACCAAGCTATAGGGATTGCAATCAAAAATGATAACACAATCAATTTTAAAAAATCTTTAGTTAGCATAAAGGTAATAGAAGATACACTTGCGCCTACTACTTTTCTGATTCCAATTTCCTTGGTACGTTGAGCCACAATCAAAAGTGAAATAGCAAATAAACCGATACAACTTAAAGCAATAGCAATGATAGAGCCACTAGTAATTATCTTGGTCATTATCTCTTCTCTTCTAAAAGTTCTATCTACATTTTCGTCTAAGAATGAACCCAAGAATTCTGCATTTGACTCAATACTTGCCCATGCTCTTTTGATATCGCTAAAAGAGTCAGCTATATTTGAAGGTGCAACCTTTATATAAGCGTAATTAACTCCCCAATCAGTATCCATAAATAGGGTAATAGGTTCAATTTTTTTATTTAATTGTTGAAAATGATAATCTTTTACCACTCCAATTACTGAGTAGACTATAGAATCACTCATTATTATTCGTGATGATAATGGATCTTTCTCGCCTAATTCTTTAGCCATAACTTCATTAATTATAAGTGATAAACTATCCGTTGCAAATTGCCTGTTAAATGTTCTTCCGGAAACCAGTTGTAAATCTAAGGTGCTTACATAGTCGTAATCAACCACTAACATATTGGTTTTTATCCCACGCCCTTTATAATCAAAACCAAGTATACTTGTAGAATTATTACCATCTTTTCCTCTACCTAAAATATTGTCAGCAGCCGTTATACCTAAAATATTAGGATTCTTTTTTAACTCTTCACGGAGTAATTTTACTGCTTGGTAGGAATCCTTTTTGCCATTGAGTGGAAAAGCAATGACTTGTTCCTTATTAAACCCTAGATCTTTATTGCGCATATATTCCAATTGGCTCCATATTATTAGAGTACTACTAATCAACACAATAGCAATACCGAACTGTACAACCATCAACAAGTTACGGACTCTATTTTTACCAGATTTCTCTAATTTTCCTTTTAAGGCTTGTATTGTTTCTAATTTACTCATCACAAAAGCAGGATAACCACCAACGAAAAGTGTTATTATTAAAATAACCATTAAAAATCCTAGAATTATAATTGGTGTTATGTCACCAAAGGAAACTTGTGTTCTGAATAATGTTTTAAACTCATCTAACAATAAATTACTGAGAATGACACCAATGATTACAGAAGTTAGAAAAACAAAAAGGCTTTCACTCCAAAATTGAAAAAAGAGTTGTGTCTTTTGAGCACCTAGTGTTTTACGCATCCCTATTTCTCGAAGTCGTTGAGCACTCTTAGCAATACTCATATTGATAAAATTTACACAGGCGATAAAAAGGATTAGAAAAGCAATTCCTAAAATAAGATAAGGATATGTTCTATTTACATCTGCAAAGCCGTTACCAAAAGTAGTAAAATGTACATCTTTAAAAGAAAGCAAACGAAGCTGTTTGAATTTTCCATTTAAATCTGCTAAAGCACCGTCTCTTTTATTATCATTAATATCTTGTTTAAAATGAAGGTTTGTAAATGATTCTGTAGCCTTTTCAAACTGCATTGCAGTAGTCCCTTTTTGCAATTGGACATATATTTCATGATTTCTACTGCTCCATTTATCTTTTAGTTCTTCAAACTCTTGATGATTTTCAAAACGAATAGCAAGGTCAAAATCAAGACTGCTTTGTTGAGCAATATTTTTTATTATTGTAGAAACAGTAAAAGGTTGCTCTTTCCCTCCAATCATAAGGCTAACTGTCTTACCAACAGCTTCTGTATTCCCAAACAAAGCACTAGCTGTTCTTTGTGTAATAACAATGGCTGATCTTTCTTTTAAAAGTCCGTTTGTGTTACCCTTTACTACTGGAAATGAAAATATAGAAAAGAAATCATTGTCAACCCATACACCATCCATACTTAACTCTTTATCTTCATAGGTTACCAAAACACCTTGAAATAAATGGCGTGAAATTTTATGTATACCCGGCACTTCTGTCTTTAATGCTTCTGCGAAAGGTATGGCGTTAGAAGTACTAACTTCTGTACCTTTTGAAGTTTGCTCTGTAGAATACACCTGGTAAATAGAATCTATATTGCCATGAAATTTATCATATGATAAATCGAAAAAAGCTGTCATGCTCAACAATATAACTACACCAAAAGCAATTGAAAGTCCAATAATATTTAAGAACGTAAATGTTTTGTCCTTTTTTAAATTTCGCCAAGCTATTTTTATATAATTCTTAATCATAATAATTATTTTAATGTTGATTTCATTTTAGTGCCTGTCATTTGATTTCTATTCATCCCTCAAAGCATCTACAGGGTTATTAGTAGCAGCTCTAAAACTTTGCCAACTTACCGTTAGTAATGCAATACAAAGTGCTGCAAAACCTGCCAAAACAAATATCCACCAGCTTATGGTTGTTTTATAAGCAAAACCTTCTAACCATTTTTGCATGGCATACCATGAAATTGGTACTGCAATCACAAAAGAAAGTACTACCCATTTTAGAAAATCTTTATTAAGCATGGTTAATATTTCAGATACTTTGGCACCATTGACTTTACGGATACCGATTTCTTTAGTTCTTCGAGCCATAACATATGATGAAAGGGCAAAAAGCCCCATACACGAAAGAATGATAGCTAAAATGGAAAACCAAGTGATCAAAGTATTTACTTTTACATATTCCTTATACTGTTCATTTAGCTTATCATCGGCAAAAAAATAATTGATTGTTACACCTGTAAAAGCTGCTTTCCATTTTTTTTTGAGCAATTCTATAGCTTGTAGGTTTGCACCAGCTTTAGCTTTTACTATCATATAGTTCCAATCTGTTAAGTTTTCACGTTTCGAATAAAAATGAGCCAAGGGTTGAATTTCGCGTTGTACACCCTGATAGCTAAAATCATCGACAATACCGATAATTCGATATGGCTTACCAGTTTTAGAACCCTCGTAGAGTACCTGTTCTCTAGCTTCATCAAAACCGAGTTCGTCCATAGCTCTTTTATTCAAAACCACAGTGTTATTATATGAAATGGATTTTTTTTCAAATCCGAAACCACTTAACAAATTAATGCCAAACGTTTTGAAATAATCTTCTCCAACATAGGCTTTTCTTATATGAAGTATATCAACGATGCTCTTTCCATCTGGATAGAAAACATTATAATTCTCCTGATACGTTCCCGGAATACTTTGCGAAAAACTAACCGATTCAACATAAGGGCTGGTTTCAAGTTCTTCCGAGATTCGTTTAAAATTTTGTGACGTCATTTCCAAATTTTCGAATTGCCAACCTTCTAATTCAGTAATGATGACATTCTCTTTATCAAACTTAGGATCTTTTTCAATCATGGTATTAATTTGTTTCTGAATTAAAAAAGTACCTGAGATCAATACAATGGCAATTACAAATTGAACAACAATCAAGGAATAACGAGAAGTGGAAGTTTTGTTTCCTGAAAAAAGATTGCCCCGAAGGCTTTGGGCTAATTTGCTCTTTGCCCAAAATAAGGAAGGAATCAATCCTGACAAGGCTCCAACAATACCCCAAATCAATGCTAATATCAATAGCAATATCTTATTTTGAAAAGGGTTGAACTGTAAATTGGTTTCAAATAATAAGTTAAATGTTGGTAACAGCAGTATCATTATTACAATGCCAAGAATCAGAGCGATAAAACTAACCATGAATGATTCAGTCATTATTTGACGGAATAGGATTTGTTTAGTTGCACCATGCACTTTTTTAATTCCAATCTCCTTAATTCTCGACAATGCATTTGTAATCGCAAGATTGATAAAATTCACAATGGCAATACCAATAATACCCAAAGCGATAATAGCCAATATAATAATCAAGGTTTGGTTAGATTCTTCAACAGCATGATATTCTTTAAAAGGCAATAGGTTTAGCTCGGCTTTGCTTTCCCCTACAGGGAAAAAATTTTCGATGACAACATTCTGCATCTTATCTTGAATATCATTGGGTTTTATTCCATCCTTAAGAAGTACATAGGTCATTGAAAAAGTATTTTGCCAGTTATGCACATCTTTCATCCAAGGCATTATTTCCTCTCCCGTTTCATAGGAGGCCATAATATCAAATTTTATGGATGAATTTTCTGGAATATCCACTACCCCATTAACGATAAGGAATACATCTTCAAATTTTACCTGAAGTTGTTTACCCAATGCTGATATATTACCAAAATATTTTTCGGCAAATTCAGTACTTATTACGACACCATATTTATCACGTACACCGTTATTAGCAACTCCTTCTGTAAAAGGAAAAGTAAATACCTTAAAAAAATCCGAGTCTACATAATGGATAGTTTCAAAGAAAGCCACATCGCCATGACTCAATCGCGAGCCGTCCCAGTCAAAAATACGAGTTCCATTTTCGATCTCAGGTATTTCTTCCAACATTTTAGGTAGTAAGAGGCCTTTGGTTTGTGTCATTTCCCCTTCACGAATCCGATAAATATTAGAAATATTTTCGTGAAAATGATTGTAGGTAAAATCGTTATATACATAAAGAGCTAGTACTAAAAAAGAGGCAATTCCTATTCCCAACCCAATAACGTTAATTAAAAACGTGCTTTTGTTTTTTTTAATGTTTCTAATGAAGAGTTTTAAATTGTGTTTTAACATAATTTTTTGTTTTTATCCTTCCCTTTAGGGTTGGGGGCTTATTCATCTCGCAAAGCTTCTACTGGGTTATTAGTAGCTGCCCTGAAACTTTGCCAACTTACCGTAATCAATGTGATACAAAGTGCTGTAAAACCTGCTAAGGCAAAAATCCACCAACTTACGGTTATTTTATAAGCAAAACCTTCTAACCATTTGTTCATGGCATACCAAGCTAGCGGCACGGCAATTATAAAAGCAATCCCTACCCATTTCACAAAATCTTTATTTAAAAGAGATAATACTTCTCCTATTGTTGCCCCATTTACCTTTCTGATACCTATCTCCTTTTTACGTTGAATACATGTGTAAGAAGTAAGACCAAATAATCCCATTGAAGCAATAAGAATAGCAAGTAAGGTGAAAATTTGAAATGCAGTACTAAAACTTTTGTCTTCATTATATTGAGCTTCAAACTTCTGATCCAAGAAAGTATAGCTGAACGTACTTTTGGGAAATATATCTTTCCACGTACTTTCAATTTGAGAGATGGCACCATTCAAACCAGCCGTTGACAATGCACTCTGATTTAGTTTAACCAAAAGGTTACGAGAGTTATTATCATGTCGCAAAAGCATAGGTTCAATAGCAGTTTTTAATCCAAAATGATGGTAGTCTTTTATCACCCCGGAAATAACCCAATCTTGACTCCAGAATTTTACAATTTTATTCACCGCATCTTCTGGAGGAAAAATACCCAGGTGCTCAACAAATCTTTCATTCAGCACCACATGGTTACTATACCCATTGACCGTAGCTTTGAAAGGTTCACCTGCCGTAAATTCCATATTCATTAACTCAAAGTAACCCGGATGTACACCATAATTATACCATACACGTGTATCGTCACGTTTACCATTTGGAAATGTGATTCCGACATTTGAGGATAAATTGTCATAATTACCTCCAGGATAAGTTTGTGCGGTAACTGTATTTTTGACAAAAGGAAATTTCTTCAATTCGACCTCCAACGTTTTAAAATCTTTTTTTAGAAGAGAATCTACTCGTTCGCTAAGTACTTTTCCGTTTATGGCTACTACTTGGTCAAGTTCAACTCCAATAGGTTGTTCTTGTAAATATTTAATTTGCTTAGTAACAACAATAGTTCCGACCAACAGAATAATAGTTGCCAAAAATTGTCCAATGATCAGTCCCTTTCTAATATTAAGGCCACTTGCCGATGCACGGATTTTTCCTTTCAAGGCTATAGCAGGAGTATAGTTACTTAAAACTAGTGCAGGATATAATCCTGAGACCAATGTTCCCAATAAAATAAAACCGATTATAGGCATAAGGTTTTTGATACTTGAGAATCCTATGACCAATTCCTTACCCACATAATTACTAAATATTGGAAGTACAATAAGTATGATGACAAAAGCTATGGCTATAGCAATCAGATTCAGCAATAAAGACTCCAAGAGTGATTGCAGGATTATTTGGGATCTTTGTGCTCCAGCCACTTTACGAATACCTGTTTCTTTAGCCCGCTCCAACGCTTTGGTTGTAGATAGGTTTACATAGTTCAGCCATGAAAGTATCAATATAATAAATGCTATGGCCAACAAAAAGCGTATCCTACTCGCACTACCATTGGCCTCTGCTTCATAAGGTTTATCAGAATATAAATGGATATCCTCCAAAGATTCTATATTGTGCCTTTCATAGGGTAAACTCTCCACTTTATAATCCATGATTTTTTTCCTCAACACACTAACATCAGCTTTCTCATCTAGCTTTAAGTATGTAAAAAAATTATTTTGATTCCAATTTAATTTTTGTACCCCATTCCGGGCATCCCAGGTAAACATAGTTTCAAAGGATATTAAAAAATCATTTTTCATATGGGTGTTTTTGGGAAAGTCTTTCAAAATTCCCGTAACAGTAACCAAAGCCTTACTTCCCCAATAAAGAGAAAGCGATTTTCCCAAGGGGTTTTCTTCTCCAAAGATTTTTTTGGCAAATGATTCCGTCAATAAAATGGTATAGGGTTCTTTTAATACGGTATTTATATCACCTTTAAGCAAGGAATATTTAAAGACATCAAAAAAAGAAGGATCTGCTAAGGCTCCTTTGTTCTCGCCAAAAAAGATATTATCGTAATCAATGGTAACTTCGTGGATATGTAATAATCTGACAAATTCTACTATCTCGGGAAATTCTTCTTTGAGTGTTGGTCCACTTAAATTATACGATTGTGCATCTCCGGGAACAAAGACCCCATCTTCGGTATAGTCCATATATACACGTTGTACATTTTCAGAACCTTCAAATTTGTCATAGCTACGCTCGTAGTTTACATATAACATTATCAAAACAAACGAAGCCACACCTATTGCTAATCCAAAAATATTAATAAATGAATACAGTTTATTTTTCTGTAAATACCGAATTGCAATTTTAAAATATAGATTAAACATGATTGTTGTTTTATTGTTCTTTTACCACCCTCAATTCCTCCAAAAGAGGAAAGCTAACATCGATAAATTCTCCCCTTTGGGGAGATTCGCCAAAGGCGGAGAGGGGATTATTCTGATCGTAAACTTTTTAATGGTTTTATCAATGCCGCACCTATAGATTGATAGCTTATTGTTAGAATTGCAATAACAATTGCAATTATACCTGCTAGTGCAAATGTTTTCCAACCAATATCAATCCGATAAGCAAAATCTTCTAACCATCTACTCATAATATACCATCCGATAGGAATGGCAATTAGTATTGAAATAAAAATCAATTTTAAAAAATCAAGTGTAAGTAGTTTATAAATACTCTTAAATGGTGCACCCAGCACTAAACGAATACTAATTTCTTTTTTTCGTTGTTCAACCATAAAGGCAGAAAGAGCGAATAGCCCTAAGCACGCCACCAGTATTGCAAACAGAGCAAAGCTGTTAAATATTTTACCCATACGTTGCACGCCTTCATGCATTTGAGTAAACTTTTGATCTAAAAATGTATATTTAAAAGTTTGATTAGGGACATTACGATTCCAAATCGTAGCAATTGATGCTATCGTTTCTTTTACATTCTCTGAATTTAATTTTACTGAGATTGCTCCTATATCATTTCCTATGACCAGTGCTAAAGGAGTGATATCTTCCTTCAATGATTTAAAATGAAAATCTTCAATAACACCAACAACAGTCCAGTTTTGACCACCATTATCAATCTGTTTTCCCAAAGGATTATCAAACCCTAACCTATTGGCCATTTTTTCATTAATAATAATGGAATTTACAGAATCTGAAGCAAACTTTTTGGAAAAATCACGTCCTTTATTTAAATTAATTCCCAACGTTTTGATATAATCATAATCTACTCTCCAAATTTGACCGGGAATACCTCTTACTTCATTTCCTTCACCTACTTTCTTAAAAGTATTACCATTCCGTTTGGTGCCTTCTATCGGTAAATAATCACTTTTGGTCACTTGGTGTACATTGGATAATTGTAATAGTTGTTCTTTAAAATTTTGAGCTTTGTCACCTAAAATAGTAGCTCCTTCAATAATTACAACTTGTTCTTTATCATAACCTATTTCCTTTTTTAAGATATAATCCATTTGCTTATAAATAATAAGCGTTCCTATAATCAAAATCACTGACGTAGTGAACTGAAAAACTACCAGTCCGCTTCTTAATCTGCCACTCTTACTACCAGCTCTCAAATTCCCTTTTAATACATTAATAGGTCTAAATGAAGAAAGGTAAAAGGCTGGATATAACCCAGCTAAAATTCCGATACACAATGCAGAAACTAAAATTATGGGTAAAAGCCACCAAGAAGTCCAAGGCATTGAAATCGCTTTAGCGGCAATAGTGTTAAAAGTAGGGAGTAATAACCATGCTAATATTACTCCAAGAATAAAAGAAAAAATACTAAATAGAACTGACTCTGTTATAAATTGAGTAATCAGATTGCTTTTAAATGCACCTATAGTTTTTCTTAAACCAACTTCTTTAGCTCGGTTAGCCGATTTTGCAGTTGATAAGTTGATAAAATTAATACATGCCAATAATAATATAAATCCTGCTATAGCGGCAAATAACCATATAAATCTAATATCACCATGTTTTAATCCGTCACCCATTTTAAGGTCAGATTTAAGATGAATATCGTTAATGGGCTGCAATTTGTATTCAATTGTTTTTAAAACTTCAATAAAATCTGGTGTACGAGAACGTTCTATTTGTGCAGGAATCACATAGTTTTCTATAATAGAAAACATTTTTTTCTCCAATTCTTGAATATTTGCTTTCTCATCAACTAACACATAGGTAAAATAATTCTGATTGGTCCAACTCATATTGGTGTCTTCAATAGGCATGATAAAATCAAAATTCAAATGAGAGTTTTTTGGAAAATCTTTCATAACCCCCGTAATGGTATATGGGTTAGATGAATTATTATCTAAAACAATTGTTTGACCTACTGCATTTCCATTAGGAAAGTATTTCTTTGCTTTGGACTGTGAAACAATAAGGCTTTGAGGTTGAGTGAGCGCATTCTGTGGATTTCCTTGTTCAAGAGTAATCTCTAAAATTTCAAATAATTGTTGATTTGCAAAAACAAAACCCTCCTCAAAATTATTTTGAGTTTCATGAGCCAAACGCACTCCTCTCTTTCCGGCACCAAAAAGTTCACTAGTATTTACCTTTCCTGCTTTTTGAATTTCCGGAAAATCAGCTGCCAATGCATCGGCAAACGGCAATTGGAAATGAACACTTTTCATTACTTCTCCATCCATTTTCCCTTGCAATACTACTCTGTAAATTCTATCAGTATTTTTATAGTGCTTGTCATAACTCAATTCATTTTTAATGAATAAAGCAATTAATAAACAAGCAGCAATACCAATAGCAAATCCCCCAATTTTTATCAACGTGAAGAATTTTTCTTTTCTAATACTTCGCCAAGCTATTTTTAAATGATTTTTAAACATAATAGTTGTTTTATTCTGTACGTAAACTTTTAACGGGGTTTAAATTTGCTGCTTTCCATGTTAACAACCCAATTAACACTACTGTGATTATTACTAAGATACTTATAGACAACACAAATGGTTGTGCTGTAATGCTAATTCTATAAACATAATTATTTAACCAATCTTCCATAATAAAATAGGAAATCGGACCAATGATTATACATGCTAGAAAGATTATTCCAAGAAAATCTTTTAAAAATATTTCAATGATATTTGGCAAAGAAGCACCAAGTACTTTTCTTATTCCAATTTCTTTTATCCGTTTATGAATGCTTAAAGACACCAATCCTATTATGCCTAGTATTACTATAATTATAGATAAAAGTGAAGCGTAATAAGCTGCATTTTTTAACTGAATTTCTGAATCGTATAAATTTCTTAATGTCTCATCCATAAAATTATATTCAAATGAGCTATTTGGCAATAAGATTGCCCACTTCTTTTGTATGGCAGTAATAGAACCATTTATATTAGTTGGTTTAATACGAAAACTTAAATATCTGAATGCATTAAATACTCTTAGATTAAAGAAAACAGCTGGTTGTATTTGTTGGTGCATTGAGCCAAAGTGAAAATCATTACTAACGCCATGTATGGTAAACAGCATATCATTATTAGAAATTTTTAGTTGCTTTCCTATGGCATCATCTAAATTTTTCCAACCCAAAGCTAAGGCTGCTTTTTCATTGATTACAACTTTTGAACTATCAATTATACTCATTTCTTTAAAAGAAGAACCTGCTTTAATGGGTATTTCGTAGGTAGATAGAAATTTATCATCAATCGCTAATGACAGCATATTTATTGCCTGAGGTGTTTCTGTTTCTAGTGGATAAACAAGAGTTTGGCCTCCATAATTACCATTTGGTATTTCGTAAGATAGACTGGCATGACTAATTTGTGGCATTGCTTCAAATTCATTTCTTATGGTTTCCATTTTCTCTATTCCTTCCAAGGTCCAGTCTCTGGGTACTTGAGATGAAAGAATATATTCTTTATTATAACCCAAATCCTTACTAAAAAAGTAATCTATTTGTTGACTTACAACAATAGCAGCAATTAAAACAACAAGTGCAACTGAGAACTGAAAGCCAATTAATAATTTACGTAAATAAACATTCCTTTTTATCGTTTTTAATTTTCCTTTTAATGAATCGATAGTTTTTAAAGAAGATAAAATGAAAGCAGGATATAAGCCTGCTAATAAACTCAACAGTACTATTAGAGCAGTAATTAAGTATATAAAATATATTGGATATGATACTAATTCAGGAACTTGAATACCTATCAATTGGCTAAATACAGGTCTTAACAATGAAAAGGCAAGAATGGCAAGTATAGTAGCCAAAAAAACCATAATAAAAGATTCGATTAGAAACTGAAAAATAAGTTGAATTTTTTGCCCTCCAAGAACTTTTCTAATACCAATTTCTCTCATTCGGTTACTAGATGCGCTAATAGTAATGTTTATAAAATTTACGATAGCCATTAATAAAATAAACAAACCAACAAAAGACAAGGTAGTTAACATTCTTTTTACCAAGCTATTGTCCTTCTGAAGATAAAAATCACTTAATGCAACAGGATTTACTACTAGGTTTTCTTTTATTCTATCAGGTGTATTCTCTGCAATTAAAGTTTTAATAGGTGCTTCTAAATCTTGGACGGTTACTCCTTTCTTTAGTTCAATATATGATGGAATATAAATATTTAACCATGATTTAAAATCACCTCTACCAAAAAAAGAAAGGGTATTTATGGGAATAAAAAAACCTGGATGATTTGTACTATTAATTTGTGTTACAGAATTTTCTGATAATTCTTCTAAAACTCCTGTAATATCAAAGCTATGCTTTTTACCAGAAAAATTTTGTATGTCAATTGTTTTACCAATTACTTCTGTTTTCCCAAAATATTTAATGGCTATTTTTTTAGTTATTACAACTGAATATGGGTTGGTCATGGCTGTTTTTTTATTGCCATAAAGTAATCTAAAACCATACATTGATAGCAATGAGCTATCACCTATTTGAATACCCTCTCTAAAAATTTTATCTCCTTTTGAAACATTAGAAGAAATACCATCCCAACGGTAATAATTTGCAACCAAACTAGGATAATCATCTTTTAGTCTTTTTGCCAATGGAGCCAGTGAGGTAATGTCAATTCCCATATTTGGATCTTTCCAATCACTCATTAAAAGATACTGTTGGTTGGCATTTTTTAAGTTTCTATTTACCTGTAATACTCCCCAGACATATCCTCCTATTAACAATGCAAAAGTGAGTCCGGCAAATAATCCGAAAATATTAATCGCTGTATAAAAGCGATGCTTTGCTATATTTCGCCAAGCAATTTTAAAATAATTTTTAAGCATCCTAATTATTTTTTATTCCTTCTAATTCTTTTCCGCCATAGGCGGAGAGGGATTATTCTGTACGTAAACTTTTTAATGGTTTTATCAATGCCGCACCTATAGATTGATAACTTATCGTTAGAATAGCAATAACTAGTGCAATTATACCTGCTAGTACAAATATTTTCCAACCAATATCAATTCGATAGGAAAAGTCTTCTAACCATCTACTCATAATATACCATCCTATAGGAATGGCAATAACTATTGAAATAAATATCAATTTCAAAAAATCAAGTGTAAGTAGTTTATAAATACTCTTAAATGGTGCACCCAGCACTAAACGAATACTAATTTCTTTTTTTCGTTGTTCAACCATAAAGGCGGAAAGAGCAAAAAGTCCCAAACTGGCAATTATAATTGCGAACAAAGCAAAACTATTAAAGATACTCCCCATGCGATTGACATCCTTATACATAGTTGCAAATTCTTGATCTAAAAAACTATATCTAAAAGATTGGTTGGGAGCAAACTCTCTCCAAATTGACATAATAGTTGTTACCGATTTATCTATTTTATCTGAATTAAGTTTGACAGCTATCATGGAAGGGCTGTTATCTATCTCCAATAATAACGGAACAATATCAGCCTTAAGAGAATCGTAATGAAAATCTTTAACCACACCAATAATTGTCCAAGCTTTACCATTAATTGCTATTCTTTCTCCAACAGGGTTCTTTAGATTTAATTTTTCTGCCATACTCTGGTTTATAATCGCAGCATTGGTAGAATCTGAGGCTATTTCGCGAGAGAAATTTCTTCCCTCAACTAACTTCATCCCCAGTGTTTCAATATAATCATGGTCAACATCCCAAATTTGTCCATCAACTCCTGCATCTTCTTGAATCTTTCCTTCTTTAAAAAAGAAATTTCCATTTCGCATGGTTCCTGCTACTGGCAAATAATCACTTACTGAAACATGTTTTATACTAGATAATTCTAACAATTTATTTTTAAAAGGTTGTATGTTATTATCTAGAGTTTGAGTACCTTGAATGATTAAAACTTGATCTTTGTCATAGCCTAATTTTTTATTGAGAATAAAATCCATCTGCTGATAGATAATTATAGTACCTATTATCAATACAACTGAGGTGGTGAATTGAAATATTACCAAACTACTACGTAACTTCCCGCTTTTACTACCAACACTCAAACTCCCTTTTAACACATCTACAGGTTTAAATACTGATAAATAGAATGCAGGATATAGTCCCGCCATTAGACCAATAATTAAGGAAGAAATCAATAGAACAGGTAAAAACCACCATTGATTCCAAGGCATCACCAATGCTTTTGAAGCAATAACATTAAAATAAGGTAAAAGAAGCCAAGCCAAAAGTGCTCCTAAGATAAAAGAGAGTATACTAAATAAAATCGATTCGGTTAAAAATTGTTTAATAAGATTACTTCTAAACGCGCCAATTGTTTTTCTTAGTCCAACTTCTTTGGCTCTATTTGCTGATTTTGCTGTTGAAAGATTGATGAAATTAATACAAGCCAGCAATAGGATAAAACCTGAAATTGCTCCAAAGAGCCAAATAAATCCAATATCGCCATGAGACATATTATCAATAATATCATTAGACTTTAAATGAATATCACTAATAGGTTGTAAAAAAAAACGACTATTATCAATCACTGATTGAGCTTCAGCTTCATTATTGTTTTTTAAAAATGCTGGAAATATATATTTTTTATTAATGCCTAATAATTTCTTTTCCAGAGTAGCAACATCAGTATTGGGTTTTAAAAGTACATATATATTATAATTACTAGACCACCAATCACTTTGTTCTCCTTCCCAAAGTTCCTTTCCTGTCATGGTCATTAAAAAATCAAAATCAAAATGAGTATTGGTCTGAGGGTTTTCCATAACACCACCTATAGTAAATGGCCTTTCAGAATCATTATCTAATATTAATTGCTTTCCTAAGGCATCTCCATTTGGGAAGTACTTAGCTGCTTTTCTCTTGGAAATTACAATAGAATTAGGTGAAGCTAATGCATTTTGAACATTACCATTAATCATAGGTACATTAAATACTTCTAACAAATTTTGGTCTACAAACACAAAATTCTTCTCATATGTACTTTGAATATCTCCTAATTTTCTTAATTCCTTTCCTCCGGTACCATGTATCTCTCCTCTTAACATTCTTCCTGAATTTTCAATATCAGGATAATCATCTAGTAATGCTTTTGCAAAAGGAGGTTGAAAATATACATGCTTTATCAAGTCACCATTAGCATCTACTGTTCTTACTAGCCTATAAATTCTATCTGTATTTTTATAGTGTTTATCATAACTCAATTCGTCTCTAATAAACAAGGCAATTAATAAACAAGCAGCAATACCAATAGCAAATCCTCCAATTTTTATCAAGGTGAAGAACTTCTCTTTTCTAATATTCCGCCAAGCTATTTTTAAATAATTTTTAAACATAATTCTATTTTTTCCTCCCCCTAGCCCCCTCCCAAGGAGGGGGAATGGATTCTGGATTAATTCAATTTTTATCTACCTTTTTAAGTTCCCTTTTATGAAAAGGGCCTATTCTGTTCGTAAACTTTTTACAGGGTTCGCAATTGCTGCCTTTACCGCTTGAAAACTTACTGTCAATAGTGCAATGCAAACAGCTATAAAACTAGCGATAGCAAATATCAACCAGTTGATCTCAATACGGTAGGCAAAGCTCTCTAACCAGCGTTGCATTGCCCACCAAGCGAATGGTATCGCTATCACTATGGAGACAAGTACCAAACGCATAAAATCTTTTGATAATAACCGCACAATACCTGAAATACTAGATCCTAAAACTTTACGTACACCAATTTCTTTACGACGTTGCTCTGCGGTATATGCTGAAAGTCCAAATAATCCTAAACAGGAAATGATGATAGCGAGTAGTGCAAAGATTTGTGAAAGATTCTCTACAAGTTTTTCGCCTTTAAATCTGGCATTAAAGGCATCATCCACAAATTCATATTCAAATGGAAAGGCAGGGTTGTGCTTTTTCATGACATGCTCCATAGCGGCAAGGGTTTCGGTCATTGAAATACCCGGCTTAGTTTTAACATACATACTATACGCAAAGCCTGGATTGTTAAAGAACATTACAGGATCGCTTGTACCGTACATGTCACCGTATAAATAGTCTTTTACCACTCCTATGATATTATAAGTCGTACCATAACGAAGAATGGTTTTTCCTACGGCACTTCCTTCACCCATAAGTTTTGCGAAAGACTGTGTAATCAATGTATTTGTGCTATCCTTGACAATATTTTCACTAAAACCACGACCTTCTACGATTTCCATTCCTATGGTTTCAAAAAAATTGGAGCTTATGAATCTAAATGAAATAAGTACATCTTTGGTTTTTGTACCACCTTGCCACTCCAAATTTGAACCATTGTTACCATCTGAAAGAACGTTGCTATTGGTAAGCGCCACATTTTGAATCATGCCAGAGGCAATCATATCCTGTTTTATGGGTATGAAATTTTTGATCATATCCCCATTTACAGACATTTTAATAAGATTCTCTTTCTCATATCCTAAGTCACGACTTTTAACATGTTGCACCTGCTGGTACACGATGATGGTACTGATGATAAATACGATGGAAATTGTAAATTGAGCAACGACCAACCCTTTTCGTATAACAGTAGCTGTGCCTTGTTTGGTTCGCACGCCTTTAAGCACTTCAACAGGCTTAAAGGAGGAAAGGTAGAAGGCAGGATACCATCCGGCTAGAAGGCCACAAATCAAAGTGATGCCTACAAGCGTTAACAAATGATTGGTATTAAAAAGTTGAAGTTCCAATTGCTTTTCGATAAGGATATTGAACTGAGGTATTAGAACCACTAACAAGAGGACACTTACTATAGCTGCGAATATCGCAGTAATCAAAGCCTCAGTAATAAACTGGGAAATCAATCTTTTTTTACTGGAACCCAGCACTTTACGTACACCCACTTCTTTGGCTCTTTTTTCGCTTCTAGCCGTAGCCAGGTTCATGAAATTGATACAAGCTATCAATAGGATGATAAGAGCGATAATGGTTAACAAGCGTACAAAAATAATTTGTCCTCCTACTTTTTTTCCATTCTTAAAATTAGACCGCAGGCGCCAATCTTTCATTGTATGCAGAAAAGCATAGGTGCTGGCATCTTCTGTTTTTGCGGGAAGTATTTTACGTACTTTCGCATCTACCGTTGCAAAATCTGCATCTGGTGTAAGTTCCACAAAAGTATCAGCAAAATTGTTGCCATATTCTTTCATCCATTCAATGTCTTCACCTTCTCCAAAACGCTCAAAAGGTACCAGCCATTCAAACCCAAAGCTTACATTTTCAGGCAGGTCTTCTACAACACCAGTAACCACATAATTGTCCTTGTTATTAACTCTGAGTACCTTATTTAGTACTTGGATATTTTTACCAAACAATTCAGATGCAGTTTTTTGGGTCAAGACAATGGCATCAGGTTGGTCAAAGGCATTTTCTATAGTTCCTTCCACAAAGTGAAGACTGTAAATCTCCAAAAAATCTGTATCTGCATATCTTCCTCTTCTATTGATTCGGTTGTCACCTTCAGTAAATAGTAAGTTACCGCTCCATGTTCTTGCTGACCTGATGATTTCTGGTATTTCATCTATTAAGGTCTTAGCCAGAGGCCCTGGTGTAGAGAAAAAAGTACGCCATTCTCCCTCGTAATTTTGATTGGTGAGTACATAATAAACTTCATCTTGTTTTGGAAAAATACTATCAAAGTTTACCTCATCTTCAACCCATAAAAATATTAAGCTGGCACAGGTAATACCTATAGCAAGCCCAAAAATATTGAGAAAACTGTAGCTTTTATTTTTCCAAAGATTTCTAATTGCTATTTTAAAATAGTTTTTTAACATGATATTTAGATTTATCAGACCTCACAGATTTTGAAAACCTGTGAGGTCTTTAATTTATTCTGTACGTAAACTTTTTACAGGATTAACCGTTGCAGATTTTATCGCTTGAATACCTACTGTAAAAGCAGTAATGAGCAATGCGATTAATCCACTTAATGCGAACATCCACCATTGAATGGATATACTATAGGCAAAATCAGCTAACCAAGCATTCATAACATACCAAGCGATGGGGAAAGCAATAATTGCAGCTATTGATACCAAGGCGATATAATCTTTTGATAACAAGACAATTATTTTAAGTACTCCCGCACCCAACACTTTACGAATACCTATTTCTTTTATCCGTCTTTTTGCCATAAAAGAAATCAATCCGAATACTCCTAAACATGAAATAAAAATGGTTAAAAGAGCAACTACATTTACTGTTTTTAAGATCCCATCAATCAATCGATATTGGGCACTTACCTTATCAGTCAAAACCTCATACTCATAAGTTCTTCGGGAAGCTATTTTTCCAAATTCTGCAGCAATCAAATCTTGCACCTCTTTCTCATGACCATCCATAACCTTGACCATTAAAAAGCGATGGGAGGCAAGGGCGTTCTTTTTCCGATAAATATGTACCAAAGGTTCAACGGTATTCTGCATATCTTGATAATGGAAATCTTCCATAACTCCAACTACTTGAAACCCAGAACTGTTATCATTCTTGTATTTCAATCGCTTTCCTTCGATGCTATTCCACCCAAGTGCTTTCATAGCCGTTTTGTTGATGATGACTGCTTTATCATCGGCATGGTCTAGATCTTTGCTAAAATTTCTTCCCATTACTAGGGGTATTTCCAGCGTTTTTAGATAACCATCGTCAGTATGTGCGTAACGAGTACGCATATCTCTATCAGTGTTAGCATCATAAAAAGATGTGTAGTTAAAATAATAATCAGACGGAATCGCTTCACTGGCTGAGATACTCTTAACATATGGATTGGCATTTAACTTATCCATTAAGGCTTCAAAATTAGATGTCGCCGCTTCTACATCCTTATATTCCAAATCAATGTTACCTACAATCACATTTTCCCTATTGAAACCCAACGGGGCATTTTTCATAAAACCAATTTGGTTATTGAGTATAATGGCCACACAAATAAAAAGAATAGCTATAGAAAACTGTAAAATAATAAAGGAATTACGGAGAAAAAAATTACTTTTTATAGATTCAATTTTCCCTTTGATTCCTGTTGAAATGGGTACTGAAATAAATCGTAAAGTAGGAAGTATTCCCACAATCAAAGTAATAAATATACCTAATCCAATGGCATATAAAATAACTGGATAATC
>VAPK010138434.1_pt1 | contig 21358 bp, 15 predicted proteins | sample 3395031 | NCBI WGS metagenome assembly VAPK01 (sample SAMN08290443, study PRJNA428436) | hydrothermal vent metagenome | isolation source: Deep-sea hydrothermal vent chimney 1 | place: Pacific Ocean: Juan De Fuca Ridge
GGCGGCAACGGTGTTTATGTTGATAACTTACCTTTACGAGGGAATACAGGGACTGATTTGCAGCAAATTCCCGAATCGGTTTACAAAGATTTTGGAAAAAAAATGAATTATAAACTTATTGTTCTCGAATTCGGGTTAAACGCGGCGAGTTCAATAAAAGGTAATTTTAGTTGGTATGAAAGGGAAATGGAAAAAGTAATAAACAAACTGAAAAAAGCATTCCCCAAAACAAGCATAATCCTATTTAGTGTGCATGATAAAAGCAAAAAGAAAGGCAGCAAATTTGAAACGGATCCGGTAATTTTAAAATTAATCAAAGCGCAAAAAAACATTGTGCGGAAAACGAGAATTGCGTTCTGGAATATGTGGGAATCGATGGGTGGAAAAAATTCAATGCCGAATTGGGTAAATGCAAATCCGCCGATGGCATTTAAGGATTACACTCATTTTAACAATCAGGGAGCAAAAAAAATTGCTAAAATGTTTAGCGACGCTTTAATTAAAGCATATAATAAACATCGGTAAAGATTAAATATTTTAAATTGCTTAATAATTTAATAGGGCTTTTATGGAGGTTTTTTTACAAAATTTACTTGGACAGTTAAGTTATAATCCAACTGAACCGTTAATTTTTAATACCGGATTCTTTTTGTTTTTCTTTTTGTTCGTGCTGATATTCAATCAGTTTTTTGTAAATAATAAAAGGGCACAAATAATATTTCTGTTGTCGGAATCCCTTTTCTTCTATTACAAATCGAGCGGTATTTTCTTCGTCCTTGTAATAATCAGTTCTCTTATTGATTATATTGCCGGTAAATCTATTGCAGCTTCTGATTCTAAAGGCAGACGAAAATTTTACCTTATTATTAGTTTAATAACTAATCTCGGGATACTTGGTTATTTTAAATATACCAATTTCTTTCTAGACACATTAAATTCTATCGGAGCCGGACATTTTGACATGATGGATATTTTCCTTCCGGTAGGAGTTTCCTTTTTTACTTTCCAATCAATGAGTTATACTATTGATATTTACCGCAATAAGTTAAAGCCTGTGCATAATTTTTTCGATTTCGTGTTTTTTGTTTCATTCTTTCCGCAGTTGGTTGCAGGGCCAATTGTACGCGCAGCGGATTTTCTTCCGCAAATTCACAAACCAACCTTTGTTAGTAAAGCAGATCTTGGCAAAGCATTTTTCTTAATTATTGCGGGACTAATGAAAAAAGCAATTATTGCTGATTTTATAAGTATTAATTTTGTTGATAGAATTTTTCAGTGGCCCACACGTTTTACCGGAGTTGAAAATCTACTCGGTGTGTACGGTTACGTACTACAAATTTATTGCGACTTTTCCGGCTACTCCGATATGGCAATTGGAATTGCATTGCTGCTCGGTTTCAGATTACCTGATAACTTTAATGCACCGTATAAATCCAAGACAATAACTGAACTGTGGCAGCGGTGGCACATTTCACTTTCCTCCTGGTTACGAGATTATCTTTATATTCCGCTCGGAGGAAATAGGAAAGGGAACGTTAGAACTTATATAAACTTAATGCTGACAATGCTGCTTGGCGGACTTTGGCACGGCGCTGCTTGGCGATTTATGTTCTGGGGAGGAATACATGGACTCGCTCTAGCTGTTGAACGATTTTTTCATATTCCTGAAAAAATTGAAAAAAAGAGATTTATTAAAATTATTGCTGTGATTATAACATTTCATATTTGGACAATTTCTCTCATATTTTTTAGAGCACAATCTATTAGTTCTGCCCTTGATATTATTAATCAAATAGTAAATTATTTTAATGGAGCTGTTTTCTTCCAGTTTGTTAAAGCTTCACCTGTTGTTTTTGCTTTGATGATAATTGGTTACGTCTCCCATTATCTTCCAATAAAATGGGAATTGAAAATGAAAGACTGGCTTGCCGCAATGCCGAATTGGGGAAGAGCTTTTGTGCTGGTTATTGTTATTTATATTGTTGCTCAATTTAAGTCTGCTGATATTCAGCCGTTTATTTATTTTCAGTTTTAAGTAATGAGTCCACTCTAAAAAGCCCCAAACGGACTAAAAGTCCGTTTGGGGAAGTTCGTTTTTAGTCTGTTTCCCCACGACTGAAGTCGTGGGTTAGTCAAAATATCACTTTTTAGAATGGACTCAGTAATTTTAAGGAAAAGGATTCCAAAATTGTTCTAAATAATAAGTTTTTTTCATATCTTTTTAAGTTAAAATTAAACTATTTTTAATAATTGATTAATTTTATAAAACCGATTTGCTATTATTTAGGAATTTCAAATTTTTGAAGAATTTCTTCCAAATATATTATTACAATTTTATCAGGCTGACAAAATATGTTTTTAGTCTATTTCTGTTTATAATATTTCTCTCCCCCAGTTATTCTCAGCAAAAAACATCTCAAATAGATGGTATGAAAAAGGCTGCGAAATCTCATATGAATGCCGGTAGGTACGGTGAAGCAATTGATTTACTGAATAAATATATTGCTCAAAGACCGCAACGTTCGGATGGATACCATATGCGCGGACTTGCTTTTGAACAGCGAACACAATACCAAAAATCTGTCCTCGATTTACGAAGGGCTTATAAACTTGCAAAAGGAAATACCAAATCAAAAATTAAAAAGGATTTGGATCGCGTAATAAAAATTTGGCATGCACAACTAAGGAAAAAAATTGAAGGGCATTTGCGAGAAATTGCTATCGATCCAACTAACCCGTATAATTATCTTGAAATCGGGAAATCGTACAGGTGGTTAGAGGAATGGGGTAATGCCGAAGATTGGTATGATAAATATTTGGCAATGGATGACAATGCTTCTCCTGATGAAATTATTAGATATACTGTAATTTTAACTCATACTAAACATATTAAAAAAGGAGAGATAATTCTTAAAAAGTATGTTGAACGTTATCCTAGTGATTGGCGCCTATGGAGTCGTTACGGATATTTTACAATGTGGTTGTCAAAATATAAAATTGCCAAAATAGCATTTGAAAATGCACTGGGATTCAAACCTTTTTTTAAGGAAGCTCAAGATGGTTTGGATATTGTAACAAGAAAACCATATGTAACTCAATACGATCCAAAATCATTTGAGAAAGAATACCCAATTGATAGAGAATATAGGTTGTTAAGAAAACATCCGAACAATGTTGATTTGAGATTTAAATTAGTGGATGAACTTATTAAAGCAGATAGAATGGAAGAAGCCTTGCAGCAGTTGGATATTATAGGCGAAGACCATTCAGATGATCCGAGATATGAAGATAAGTTAAAATATGTAAACGATTTTCGTGATAAAGTTTATAATGAAAAAATTGATTACTATACGAAAAAGTTAGAAAAGGATTCTACAAATAAGGAAGCTATAAGCAAACTTGCCGATTATTACAGCCGTCTTCAAAACTATGATGAAGCGTATTCTCTATTGGATAATTATTTTAATAATGTTCCTGATGAAAAAAGTTCGACACTATTGTTTCAGTATGCAAAAGCCGCAGCTTGGGCAAGAGAATTTGACAAAGCCATTCAAATAACGGATGGTTTGTTGACCGATAATCCCAATAATTTGGATTATCAACTTTTTCGTGCACAAGTATCCGTGTGGCATAATGTTGATATAGATTTGGCAAAACAATATCTGCAAAATGTTTTGGCAAAAAAGCCCAATAATTTTGAAGCTCAAATTGCGATGGCATCCTTATTGGTTACAGAAAAAAATTTTGATGAAGCACAGCAGCACGCAGATATTGCAAAAAAACTATCGCCTAAGAATCATCAGAATGAAGTTTTACAGTCCCGAATTGATTTTGAAAAAATGCGTGCTCAAGAAGAGAAACTTTATGCTATTTTAAACGATGGACGCGAAAAAGTTATTGATGGTGATTGCGAAGGAGCACTTCCGTTTTATGAAGAATATTTAAGTAAAGCAGAACCAAATGATTTAATATCCAAAGAATACGGAGATGTTTTATTTTGTGCCAATCAATATGATAACGCTCTTGCAACATATGAAGATGTTCTTTCGAACGGATATAATTATGATGCAGCACTTAATCGTGGAAAAGTTTTATATGCGATGGGAGATTCACTCGCTTCTATCGAGGCTTTTCATCAGTTAGTAAAAGAAGAACCCGAGGAATTTGACCCTCGTTTGTATCTTGGTGATTCTTACGCAAAAGCATCTTTTTCTGACTCGGCTAGGACGGTTTACGACACTCTTTTAACTTGGGATCTTGATTCAACGGAAATTGCAATGGTTAACCAGCGAATCGGTTGGCTGCCTGTTACCGGAATTAATGCTATTCTATCAACTTTCCCCAATTACATCGGATTTGCTCCGTCTTTTTCATATTATGCGGATAATATAAGTTTTAAGTATTCTAATGTAGGAGCACGATTGGAACTCGGGATAACAGAGTTTTTATCTGCAGGTGTCTCGTTTTACAAGAATACTCTTTCTGCAAACCGGAATGGTTTAAGTGATTCACTTCTTACGCGACAAGCAAACACCGGAGTGTTTTTTACAGGAAACAGAACTTTCACAACTTTCAAGGGGCACGTATTTATAACGTTGAGTAAACGATTTCGTTTTGGCGGTGGGTTCGGGAGCATAAATAGTTCTGACGGTGTTAATGAAATTGCCAACGATTTTTTTATTAGCTACAAAAGAAAAGATGCTTTTAGTATAGCTGCTAACTATATGAGTACGGATGCAGCAGTAATTCTTTACTCTCCATACTTAATTGATACTCGTTTAATGGCAAAATTTTGGGGCATTGACGGTTCCTATCAGCACAAGTCAGGTCTGAAAATTGCATCACACTTTGACTATATTAGAGTAACCGATAGTAATGAAGGAAATAATTTTTGGGTGCGATTAGGCACATACTACTATGTTTATCTCAGTGCCGGATACGAGTACGCATATTCAAATTGGGCATACGATTCACCCTCTTATTATTCACCCGGTAATTTTGAATCGCACAGTATATGGATAGATGCTGAATTGGAAGACTCAAAAGAACTTAAACTTAATCTCGGTGGTAAAATCGGGTATATTCCTTCGAGCAGTTTTTTAATATTAAACGGATTTATTAGCGGCAGTTTCCGACCATCCTCTTTGCTTTCAATTACCGGAAAAATATCAGGCGGAAGTACAGCTCAAAATAATTCTTCGTATAAAAGCTTTTCAGCTTCGTTATCTGCTTATTGGACAATTTATTAAAAGAAGTTATTTACATGTTTGATCTTCTTCTTAGGAAAAATTAAATAAATCAATATTTTTTTCGATAATAGCATCAAAATAAAACAGGTTATTAAAATGATAGAAATAAAAATTCCAACGGCAGCAGCGGTTGTATTATTAACGCAAAGGATGCACCACGAACTTTCTATGCGTGAAAAAGCAGGTCAAATTGATGCCGGAACTAGTTTCAAAAATCTATCGTTTGATGAAGTTATGGAGATTGCAGAATCTTCCGCTATTGATATTGTGGCACTATTGCCGGCAGACATTATGGCGGAAGAAAACAATATGCATGTTATTATTTCAAAGGCAATGAATGCACTCTCCACTATTTTTGAGTTAAACGAATTTAAAAACTATACTGAAGACAAAGCAAAAACACTCCTTGCTCCGTTAGTAAAAACTTTTAAAAAAATAGATGATAAAAGCTATTCTTTGTTGAACTAATTATCTCCGATTGTTGTTTCGAACAATTTTAATATTCTGCCATATTCGTCCGTCCAACTGCTTGGGCGTTTGAAGCCATGTCGTTCAACAGGAAAAACTGCAAGCTCCCAATTTTTTTTACCAAGTTCAATAAGCCTTTGACTTAAACGCACTATATCCTGAAAGTGAACATTGTCATCAGCCATTCCGTGGCACATCAATAAATTCCCGCGCAAGCCTTCGGCAAAATAAATCGGTGAACTTCTTACGAATGCAAGGCTATCTGTCTGCGGAGTATTTAAAATATTTGCAGTGTAGCCGTGATGATAATGTGCCCAATCGGTAACAGAGCGTAAAGCAGCACCGGCTTTAAAAATTCCGGCATCTTTAAACATTGCGAACAATGTAATAAAACCGCCGTAGGAACCTCCGTAAATTCCAATGCGTGTCGAATCAATTCCATATTTTGAAACTAATAATTTTGCACCGTCAACTTGGTCGGATAAATCTTTGCCTCCCATATTTCTGTAAATTGCGGTACGCCAATCTCTTCCGTAACCGGCGCTTCCTCTGTAATCAATGTCAAGAACCGTGTAGCCTTTATCAACCAATAAATTATGAAACATATATTCACGAAAATAACTGCTCCACCACTTGTGAGCATTTTGTAAATAACCTGCACCGTGAACAAAAATTACTGCAGCATTATTTTTTACTTCCGGTTTAGGTTGATAAAGGCGGGCATAAACTTCGGCGCCGTCATTTGCTTTAAATATTATTATTTCAGGGTCCCGCCAAGAATAAGACTTAAATTCATTACTTAATGAATTTGTAATACGAACCATTTTTGCTCCGACTTGGTTCTTCATTAAATAAAGCTCCCACGGTTTGTTCGTGTAGGAATAAAGGATAGCAAGATTTTTTTCATCGGGAGATAAAAATACTTTGTTGTTTCCGATCAATTCGGTTAAACGCTGAACGTGCGAGCCATCCAAATCCATTCTGTAAAATTGTCTATTGCCGGGATGAATAGCATTTGAAGTAAAGTACCAATGCTTTTTATCTTTTGATAATTTTGGATTATATATTTCAAATTTACCTTTTGTAAGTTGATGCTTCTTGCGAGTTGTAACATCAAAAGTATAAAGATGTGAATAACCGGATTTTTCGGATTGAAAATAAATAGTTTCATTATCACCAAGCCAGCCAAGAACTCCGGTGCTGCCGTTCCAAGAAAATATTCCCGGTCCGCCGATCCATGCTTCGTCGTGCTGCCAATCGAGATTTTTAAGTTTTCCTGTTTCCGGATTCAACAGCATTATCCATCTGTCTTTGTTGTCAATTGAACGTACAACTACAACCGCTTTGCTGCCGTCAGTATTCCATACAGGTCCATTAATAATTACTTTACGTGTTTTGCTTGTGTCGATTGCAGCAGCAAAATTTTTATATTCAAAAATGTATTTGGGATATTTTTTAATTCCCGGAATATTTTTTGACAAAACATATTTTACGGTATTTTGCTTTATGCTAAAAATTCCGAATTTGTATTTTGCCTGCGAACTCCCTACAAGTGGATATGCTTTGCCGGTTTCGGTATATCCGCTTTCCGTAACATATTTCGGGATTGTTGTTCTCTTGGCATTTTTCGGATATTTTACAAGTAGAAATGTTATGAAATCTCCCTTGGGTGAAACTACAATATTTCTAAATGAATAGTTTTCGCTGCAAATTTTAAGAGGCTGTTTGCTCCCAAACTTATTTTTATCAGCTTTTTGTTTGTCTCGTTTTTCTTTCTGCTCCCTTACTGATTTGAATAAATTTAATTGTTCATCTTTTAAAAACTTCTGCTGTAATGTTAATTTTTTCTTTCGCGAAGCATTTTCTTTTACAAAATTTGTGAGCTGTTCTGTAACTCCGTTTGCTAAATTTAATTTGAATACATTGTTATTCAGAATATAACAAATTTCATTTTCATCTAATAAAAAAGTCGGGTTGTATTCTCGGGCGAGTGTTTTTGTAAGCCGTAAATTCTTTCCCGATAAAATATCCAACAGAAAAATATCACCGTTTTTTGTGTAAACTTTTTTTGTCCGTGCTTGGTTGTAACTGCCGTATTGCGAAGGAATATTTTCACGGTTCTTAATAAAAACTTTGTGCGGAATTGTTTCACCGATGTTTACCGAGTACAGAGAATCGTCATTTTTATTTCCCGGGTTCCAATCAAAATAAACTGTTTTGCTGTCTTCTGACCAAAATACATTTGAAGGTAAATTCCCAATCCAGCTTGCATCCCGCATTATTCTGGATACGGTTAATACTTTTAATGAATCGGTTTTTTGGCAAAACAATGTGCTTGCTGCAATTAGAAATATTAAAACAATTTGAAATCTAAACTTCATTTTTCCCCCGATATGTGTTAACCAAAGAACAATTATATTCAAATATAAAACATTTAAAAATCAAAAATATTATTTTTTATTAGCAGAAGGGATCTCTAAAAACCGCTTTAAAAACGCCTTAACCGGTCTCCAGTTTTTTGCATCATCCAAAAGAATGGAAGAACCGTGTCTTCCTATTGTAGGAACATAAAATAATTTTTCTTTAGAAGGGATATTTTCAAAAATTGGTTTTGAGCGAGGTGATTCCGTAGCCCCGCAAGCAATAAAAATCGGAAGGTTTTTTATTTTGCCCGCCCACTCGGCAACAATTCCTTTTTGTCCGTCAATATATTCTCCCGGTGAAAATGAAAGTACTCCGGCAATTTTATCAGCGTGTTCGGAAGCAAACTTTAAGACTAAAACGGAAGAAAAAGAAGAACCCCAAATTATAATTTTTCCTGTATAGCCTTGTTCTTTAACGTAATCATAAGCAGAAAGTAAATCAGGATAAGCGGCAAGAAAGTTTCTACCGACATCAGGAGAATTTTTTGAAGTCTCATTTTCAACACTGTTCCAATAATCAGTTCCTCCTGCTCTTGTGTCAAAAGCAAAACAGTTAAAGCCCATTGCTGTAAGTACCGGAGCAATATCTCTGTATTCCCCTCGGCTCGCTTTAAATTGGTGAAACAGTAAAATTGCCGGTGCCGATTTATTATCAGCGGAATAAAAATCTGCCGTTATTCTTACGCTGTCTCTTCCCGTAAAATTTATCGTTGTATATTCCTGCGGTTGTGCAGTTACAATTATTGATGATAGAAAAAATATAAGAATCAATGAATTTATTGCGAACAGTTTTTTCATAATAGCCTCTTTTTATAATGCAGTAATTCCGGCAAAAATAACAATAAACTGCTAATACAACAAATGATAAATTATCGAAAACCGAAGAATAAACCGATTCGAAAGTCGGTTCTACAAATATTTATCGGTATTTTTCAATAATTAATTTCCTAACTTATTGTAGGTACAATGAAATTTTCAGCTATTGTTTTTGACCTTGGGAATGTTTTAATTCCTTTTGATTACGATATTATTCTTAATAAACTCAACAAATTAAAATTCGGTTTGGGCGACAGATTTGCCAAGCGTTACAAAACGGATTATTCCGTTCATCGAAAATTTGAAACTTGGGAATTGAGTGATGATGAATTTTTAAATATCATGATGGAATGGACAGAAAACGCTTTATCCAAAAATGAATTTTGCAAACTCTACTCAAATATTTTTAAAGTGAATAATGATGTTGCGGCACTGCTTCCAAAATTAAAAAAGAATTACAAGCTTGTACTTTTATCGAACACAAACAGTATTCACCAAAAATACGGTTGGGAAAAATATGATTTTTTACAATATTTTGATAAACTGATTCTTTCACACGAAATTGGTGCAGTTAAGCCGGATGCGAAAATATACAAAGCTGTGGAAGAGTTTACAAAACTTCCTTCTGCCGAACATTTGTTTATTGACGATGTTGATGAATACGTTCAAGGTGCAAAAAATATGGGTTGGGATGCTGTGCAGTTTACGGGCTTTAATAATTTGTTGAAAGATTTTAAAATCAGAAATATTATTTATGAGTAAAAATTCAGTTCTAATTTTAAGCAGGTAAGTGTATTAATTGCTGAAATAAAGTATTGTTCTATCATAAGTAATATTTGTATCTTCGTAGTAAAACTCACCGATTTCAAAAGTAACCCACTCGTTTTTTGGAGCGTGAATTTCCATATCATAATCATAAATATCATTAAAAATAAAATCGGAAATGTCATCTTCAATAGGCATTATTAGTATCTGTTTGTTGGAAAAAGTCAGCCGAATATCTAAAGGAATAGCCGCATCAATCTTCGATTTACGCAGAGCTATTTTGAATTTTAATTCATAAATTAAGTAATGATAATGAATTTCCACGTATTCAATTTTCTTAGTAACAGGGTTGAAATTTTCATTTGAAGTGCCGCTAACTGAATTAACAAAATAAGCATTTGCCGATATTATAGAAACTTTTGGAATTACAGTATCAGCAAAATCCTGAGCATGCAATTGATGCAAGTTCACAAATAAAAAAATGATTAATATTTGTTTAATAAATTTCAAAATATATCAATATTTAATTAAGTATCATTCGTTGTTAATCCATTCTTTCCAAATTTCCGGTTCGTAGCCGATTGTAACTTTGCCGCCATTTCTTACTATCGGTGTTTTAAAAAGAAGCGGGTCTTCCAACAATTCTTCCTCCGCTTCAAAAACCATATAAGCTAAATTTCTTTTCTTAAATTGTTTGCCGGTTTTATCAATTAATTCATCAATATCAAAAACTCTTTTAATATTGTCAAGCTCTCCTTTGCTGATTCCCTTTTCAGCCAAATCACGAAAATGAAACTTGATATTTCTTTCTTTAAAAAATCGTTCTGCTTTTTTTGTATCGCTTGACTTTTTAGTTCCGGAAATTTGAATATTCATAGTTTCCTATAATTCTATTGTGGAATTTTTATTATCCATTTTGCGATTGCATTCACTGATTTATCAAAAAAATCACTTCTGTCAAGCAGTTCACTTTTTTCCTTAGTTGCACTTTCAAAACCAACGGCTACAAAGTAAGTCGCCTTGTCAAAATAGTTATTCATTTTTTGATAAAATTCCAATGCGAGATGTAACTCAAGACTGCTGTTTATCAAACCCTGTTCAATTAAGTAACTCCAAATAACAGCTCGTGAAAGAACAAAGGCATAAATTACTTCACTTATATGCAGACCTTCGTTGGCTCTCTCTCTGCCGAGTGCAATAAAATGTTCGGCAGATTTTTTATACTTCGGATCTTCGTCAGATAACCATTTGTCAAGTCTTCTATAAACATCGTAAACTCTTGAAGTAAGAATTTTATCTTCAATTTTCGCATAGCCTGCTGTAGCAGGATTGCTTTTCACTTCTAAAAGCCAACGCTGAGTAAGATATTCAGCGTGCTCTTCTACTAATTTTGTAAATTTGTGGTATAACATTTAAACCTCCCAAGTTTATTAAATAAGTCATTATTTAATTTTCGATTATATATACTTTTATATTTTAAAATATAATATTCGATATTTTTAGCGGGAGTAATTATCAGCAATAATTTTTTGATTTAGCATTGCTGAATTCTTTTTACGCTCTATTTCTCTTACTTTATTAGAAACTTTAAGTTCCTAAAATTATGATAATAATAATGTTTGAGAAATGTTTTTTCTAATCAAGTAAATAGTATAAAAAAGCCTCCGAATTATGAAGGCTCTTTAGAATTTAACTAATTATTTTTCTTAAAATCATCAAGAAATTGAACTAATGTTGCAACTCCTTCTTTGGGGAAAGCATTGTAAATAGATGCTCTCAAGCCGCCGACAGAACGATGCCCTTTTAATCCTGCAAATCCTTTTTCCAATGAGGCTGCAATTAGTTTCTTTTCTAATTCTTCACTTGCCAAATTAAATGTAACATTCATCAGCGAACGATCTTCTTTTGCAGCAGCACCCTTGTAATAGCCGTTGCTGTTATCAATGTAGTTGTACAATAAATCTGCCTTATCAACATTCATTTTATACATTGCATCCAAACCACCGTTACGCAAAAGCCATTTGTAAACCAAGCCGATAATATAAACCGAATATGCCGGAGGTGTATTGTACATTGATTTTTTATCGGAATGAATTTTATAATTTAGGTAAGTATGATTTTCATCCGTGCAGCGTTCAAGCATATCGTTTCGGATAATTACAAGCGTAGCACCGGCGGGACCCATGTTTTTTTGAGCGCCTGCATAAATTAAAGCAAACTTGCTTACGTCAAATTTATTGTGCAGCATATCAGAAGAAGTATCGCACACTAAAGGCACATTTCCAACTTCGGGTATGTAGTGGAATTCCGTACCGAAAATTGTGTTGTTTGAAGTGTAATGAACATAAGATGCTTCCGGGTCAAGCTGTAATTCGTTCTGTTTTGGAATACGTGAAAAATTGTCATTTTCACTTGTGGCTGCTACATTCACAGTTCCAACGCGTTTTGCTTCTTTAATTGCTTTTTTTGACCACGCTCCGGTGTTGATGTAGTCAGCTTTCCCACGCATAATATTTAATGGAATCATTGAAAATTGCAGAGTAGCTCCGCCCTGAAGAAAAAGTATTTGGTAATTATCGGGAATGCTTAATAGGGTTCTTAAATCATTTTTTGCTCCTTCAAAAATATCATCATAAACTTTTGATCTGTGGCTCATTTCCATTACCGATAATCCATGACCTTTGTAGTTGAGCATATCTTCCTGAGCTTCTTTCAAAACTTCTACGGGAAGAACAGCCGGGCCTGCGCTGAAATTATAAATTCTGTTTTCCATTATTTTACCTCATTAATTATTTTAATTTAAAACTTTTTATTCTATACAATATAAACATTTAATTAAATTACATGCGTAAGTAAGCCGTCTCTTAACTTAGGTTCAAACCAAGTCGATTTCGGTGGCATAACTTCTCCCGCATCGGCAATATTGATTAAATCCTGCACTCCAACCGGATACATAGAAAATGCAACTTTTGCTTTGCCATTGTTTACCAATTTTTCCAATTCTTCCGTTCCTCGTATTCCGCCTATAAAATCAATGTTGTTGTCGGTTCGTGGATCTTTAATTCCCAAAAAGGGATGAAGCAAATAGTTTTGCAGAATTGATGCATCAAGATTATCACCCACGTTATCGGCATGTTTTACATTTTTATTTGGAGTAAGCAAATACCATTTCCCTTCAAGATACATTTTAATCTCTTTTGGTGCTTGCGGTTCAGGAGAATCCGTATTCTCCACATTGAAATTCTTTTTCACTTTTTCAACAAATTCTTCCGAAGTATTTCCATTTAAGTTGAAAACAACTCGATTATATGGGAGAATTTTTAATTGTTCCGCCGGAAATAAAACAGCGAAGAAATAGTTGTATTCTTCTTCTCCGTTGTGGTTGGGGTTTTTATCCATCATTACTTTTTGTGATCTTCCCGCACTTGCGGCACGATGATGTCCATCGGCGATATATAAATTTTTAACCTTGCCCATTTCAAATAATAGTATATCATTATAATCTTCGGGCACCATCCAAACAGTATGCCGAACTCCATCTTCCGATGTAAAATCGTATAAGGGTTTATTATTATCAATAGTTGTTTGGACAGCATCGTTAATTTCAGGAACATCCTTGTATGTTAAAAATACTGCGCCTGTCTGAGCTTCTGTTGTTACAATGTGATTTGTTCTATCGTCTTCTTTTACTTTTCGTGTTTTTTCATGCTTAAGAATTACTTCATTATTGTAATCTTGAACCGAAAATGTTGCAGCAATTCCAATTTGTTTTTGTTCTCCCATTATCAATTGATATAGATAAAAATGCGGTATTTCATCTTGGACTAACGGTGCCGCCTCTCTTATTCTATTAAAATTTTCTTTCGCTTTTTGATATACTGCTGCATCATAAGGGCTAATATTTTCCGGTAATTCAACTTCGGAACGTGTAATTCGTAAAAAGCTTAGTTCATTGCCAGCAACTAATTCCGCCGCTTCATCACGATTACAAACATCATAAGGCACACTTGCTACGAGTTGCACTACATTTTGTGCAGGACGCACAGCTTTGAAAGGTCTTATAACCGCCATAATAACTCCTATTTCTTGATTATTTATTCTAATTTCTAAACGAAATATAAACGAAAAAAGTGATACGCCCAACGTAATTTGGCAGGAACTTTTAGAATAGGAAAGTATTATTTAGAATGGTTTGATAAAATAAAAACTACCCCTGCAATTGCCGGGGTAGTTTAAGTTTTCAAATCTATTTAATCATATTTATCATTGCTTTAACTTCATCCACCATTTGGTCTGCGCTGCCTGAAAAGCCTACGGATTCGAATCGGATATTTCCATTTTTATCAATAATATATTTTGTCGGAATACCGCTTACGCCAAAATCAGCAACAACTTTATTGTTATCATCCATTAAAACATTAAAAGAATATTTATTTTCTGTGATAAACAAACGTGCATTTGTCTCTTTATCTTTCGCGTTTTCCCAAGTATTCACAAACAAGAATTTTACCACATCGTTATTTTTGTAAAAGTCAACAAGCTTTTGCATCCCGGGAAATGAACTTTTACAAGGTCCGCACCAAGTTGCCCAAAAATCAACAACAACTGTCTTCCCTTTATAGTCGGCAAGCGACACTTTTTTTCCTTTCAAATTATAGAGTGTAAATTGCGGAGCAGGCATATTTTTCATTTCATTTTTTAAGTCGGATTCCATTTTCTCTTTAGCCATTCCCGTAAACTTGGCAAGATATTCATCAAAATCGTTGTCCGAACCATTCTTTTTTACATATGCCTTTTTCAAAATTTCCGTCATTCCTTTAGTGCTTTCGCTCTTGTCAATAAAATTTTCAATTGTTTTCATTGTTTCATCAATCTTACCGGACTTGAAAAGAGCCGTAACATAAATTTCATTTGTTTCAGGGTCGCTGGAAATTTCTTCCATAGTTTCAATTCCCTCTTTTAAGTAAGGAATAGCCTTAGCGACTTTTTTATTATCATAAAGCAATTTCCCAAGTCCCGACAAGTTGCGTCCAAGATAGTAATTCAATGATTCCTTGTAGTCATCAATAGTTGAGGTTTTAGGTTTGTTTTTGGAAATATCTCCGGATAGGTCAGCCTTACTTTTTTTAATTCCAATTCTATAAATTTTTTCAACTTTCTTTGCATTAAATTTATTTCCCATCATTTTACCGGCAACATAGGGGAAATAGGCGGAACTGATTTTGCCGGAATTTTTTGTTATTAAATTATAAGCATCATCATATAGAGTGCTGCGTGTATATTGGTAAAGCAGAGAATTATAAAAATTATCTACAAAATCATCTTTGGGAAAGTCCTTTTGAAACTTATTGATGATATCTATTTTTTTTGAATAATCACTTTCACGGTTAAAGGAATTCATTCTCATTTGTTTAGCAAATTTTCCTTTCGGATATTGCTTCAAACCTGCTTTAACAATTGATTCAGCCTTGTTATTTTCTTGCAATCTATTAAACCAATTATAAATAAGAGAATAGTCTGCCTCAGATTTATTCTCTTTTTTAATTAGACTGTCCAATTCGGTTTCAATTTCTGTCTTAGCAGCAGTTTTGTCCTTTCTAAATATCAACCCAAAATAGGAATCAAGATACTCATATTTAATTTCAGGATTATCAAGGAAATCTTCTTTAAAATATTTAAATGATTTATCTGAATTGCGTTTAATTTCCGCTGATCTTCCCCAACCGTTAATTGCCGAAGCAAATCCGGCTTTTGCACCGGGAACAAGTTTCCCTTTCCCGTTTGTTAAAAACATGACGTAACCTTGGCCACTATTATTATCAAATAATTTGCCGCTAACAAATTTAAAAACCACCCCGCGCTCATTATCAGGAACGCTGAGTTTAACAGTCCAATAATCGCCTTCTTTCATCATTTCCATTTCTATTAGTGTATCCACCGAGACTTTGTATGGATAGGCAATCATAGTAACTTCCTTAGCATCAGCTAATTTGGAGCTATCTGCAAGATAGTAAATTCTAATATTATCGCCTGCCTGCGGGTTTACAGGCTCAAAACCGAATTTGCCCTTAAATACTTCTTTATCAGAACATCCCAAAAGCAAAGAAATTAACAAAAGAACAACCATTGACCGAATTATTTTAGTACTCATTTTTACCTCATTTCATAAATATTGGTTTCTAAAAATAGGAAGTAATAACATAAAATGTGTTTTAATATATTAGAAATTTTTTTATTTAAAAAATTAGTTTGAAGACAATGCAAATATGAGTCCACTCCGAAAAACTCCAAACGGGTTTTAACCCGTTTGGGATTGTATGTTTTTTATATCTTGTTTTCCCCACGTTGAAACGTGGGGTTAATGAAAATATTACTTTTCAGAGTGGACTCAAATATCAAATATTTGAAGAAAGCTAATATTGTATTTTTTGAATAATATCAGTAAATTTGTACTCTTTATGAAAATGAATAAACAGGTAATGGAAAAATGAAAAGAACGTATCAGCCGAGTAATAGAAAAAGAAAGAATAAGCATGGTTTTAGATTAAGAATGTCCACTAAAAATGGTAGAGCCGTGTTATCTCGCAGAAGAGCAAAGGGAAGAAAAAGATTAACTGTAAGTAACGAATTTTAAAATTTTGTCCACCGGCTACCCAAAGGCAAAACCGGCGGGTCTTTCAAAGCAAGAGAGAATTAAACGCCGAAAGGAATTTCAGTTAGTTTATTCATCCGGGAAGACAATTTTTTCTCCTCTAAATAAATTTAAAGCAACAATATGTTTTATTGAAAATGAAAGCCACCCGTTTGTTAAAGTGGCTTTTGCTGTTCATAAAAAAGCCGGTAATGCCGTGTGGAGAAATAGAGTGAAAAGATTGTTACGCGAATCTTACCGATTAAATAAAACCGATTTGATTCAGCTATCAGTATTGAAAAATAAATCGGTGTACATTGTCTTTTCCCCGAATACGGTTAATAAAAAAAAATATAAATCTCTCTATCTAAAGGATGTGATGCCGGAAATAATTGAACTAATGAAAAAAATCAAAAACTCATTGTAGTTATGTTTATTACTATCACATCTGAAATAATTTTTTTTTCACTCATCAAGTTCTCGTCATTTTTAAATAAATTAGTCCAATCAAATTTTAAATTAACAGGCTCTATAAATGGATAAAAATACAACAATTGCATTTGTTTTAATCGGAATAATTTTAGTAGTTTGGCTTTATGTTAATGCTCCCGAACCAAAACCGGTAACTGCCGGAAATGGGAACGACACAACGCTTGTTGTAAAAGATACTAACCAAAACAATATCAAAAAAGCTCGGCAAATTACTAAGAAAGAGCAAACACCGATAAAAAAAGTAGAATCAACCAAAAACGATATCTCTGCACAACAATCCGGTGAGTTTGTAGCTTCGGATAAACCGGAAAAAGTTATTACTATTGAAAATGATAAAGTCCTTTTGGAAATGACTTCAAAAGGTGCACGGATTAAAAAGTTTTATTTAAAAAAATATAAAACTTGGTATCACAATAGTATTAAAGACACTAATAATTTTTATGCCGAACATGTTCAGTTAATTAATTATTCAAAAAACGGCGGAGATTTTAATATTGTATTTCTTTCTAAAGGCGGACAGCTTATTAATACTGCTAATTTGGATTTTAGTCCAAATTTGGAAGGATACAAATATAAAATCAGTAATGGTGATTCTTTAACATTGGCGTATGAATTTAAAACGAAAGACGGTAAAGCAATTCGTAAAATTTTTACTTTTTACGGCGACCGATACGATTCCAAAATTGATGTGGAATTTGAAAATATGGACGATGTAATCAGCAGTTATCGCTACGATATTGTTTGGTCAAACGGAATTAACTTTGTTGAAAAAAATTCTGTGGATGAAGCAAATTATGCAGTGGCAACTATTTATTCCGGTGAAGAAACTACGACCATTAACGCAAAGGACGAAAAAGAAAAAACCGTTAAAGACATGAATGGAAAAATTGATTGGCTTGCGTTAACCAATAAATATTTTGCCGTTATCCTTTCGGAGGAAAAAGTATCTGCTGATGGCGGTGCTTTGGTTGAGGGGACATTTGTAAAAAATGTTCCGGGAAAGGGCGAAAGAAAATATTATAGTGTAAGTCTTAAAGTTCCGTTTAATAACACTAAACTTCAGCGAAATACGTTTCACTTGTTTATAGGACCTTTGGAGTATGATTTGTTAAAATCATATGGAAAAGAATTCCAGGAAATAATTGATTTTGGCAGTATGTTCGGACTTAAAGTAATTCTTCGTCCGATAACAGAATATTTATTACTTCCGCTGTTTACATTTTTACATAGTTTAATTCCCAATTATGGTTTCGTAATTATTGTATTTTCAATAATTATTAAATTTGCTTTATATCCGTTTACAAAGCAGAGCTACAAATCAATGAAAAAAATGCAGCTTCTGCAACCGAAGATTACCGAGCTAAAAGAAAAACACAAAGGTGATCAGCAGAAGATTCAAAAAGAAACTATGAAGCTGTACAAAACTTACGGTGTTAATCCCGCAGGAGGCTGTTTGCCGATGGTTTTTCAGATGCCGATTCTTTTTGCACTTTTTGAATTTTTTAAGGTTGCAATTCAAATAAGGCAGGAACCGTTTATTTGGTGGATAACAAATCTTTCGGCACCGGATGTTATTGCTACTCTACCGTTTAAGCTGCCAATTTTTAATATTACCGAAGTTAGCGGACTTGCTGTTTTACTTGGCGTTACAATGTTTTTCCAGCAGAAAATGAGTGTGAAAGATCCGAGCCAAAAAGCAATGGTTTATGCAATGCCGGTTGTTTTTACTTTTATGTTTATGGGATTTTCGTCAGGATTAAATTTGTATTATTTTCTTTTTAACTTGTTCTCAATTGTACAGCAATACTCAATTAACAAAAGTAAAAAAGATGGCGAACTTGTTCCTGTTAAAGATGCGGATCAGAAAAAGCCGGGATTTATGTCTCGCATGATGGAAGCTGCGGAGAAGCAATCGCATGCACAGAAAAAAGCTCAAAATAAAAAAAGAAGATAATTCTCTAATTTTACAGTATTTTTAAACCCAATTCTTTTTTTGAATTGGGTTTTTTTATATTATTCCGCTAAATGAAACGCTATATAACCATATTATTTCTATTTTGTTTTTTGTCGATGCTTTCGGCACAGAATAAAATTATTATAAAACCCGAGATAACAACACATAATTTACCTTTGGGCTTAAAAGAAATAGTGCCGAATAATTTTCCCCAAACCGCATTAGTGCTTAGCGGCGGCGGAGCTAGAGGTTTTTCACAAGTTGGAGTTCTTGCTGCTTTGGAAGAAGCAAATATTCCTATTTCTCAAATTGTCGGTACAAGTATGGGCAGTATTATCGGCGGACTTTATGCTGCCGGATATACAATTAAACAAATTGATTCGATTGTTGTAAATACAAATTGGAAAAGTTTTTTTTCTTTAACTGATGCAAATAGAAAAAATCTTTATGTTGAACAGAAAATTACTGAGGATAGGTCTTTAATATCTTTTAGAATGAACGGGTTCCAACCGGTTATTCCAACTTCGATTAACAATGGTGAAAAAGTAGCAAATTTTCTTAATTTGCTTGCTGTAAATTCTCCTTTAAATACTGAAAACAATTTTGATAATTTGCTTTTCCCTTTCAGAGCCGTTAGTACAAATTTAGTAACCGGTGAGAAAGTGATTCTTAAAAGCGGCTCTTTAAGCAGAGCAATGCGGGCAAGTTCAAGTGTCTCGTTTCTACTTCCGCCTGTTGAATATGATTCTCTTCTTCTCGTTGATGGAGGAGTTGTTGCAAATGTTCCTATCGATTGTGCAATTAATGAAGGGAATAATTTTACAATTGCGGTTAATGTTTCAAGTCCATTACGAAATAGAAATGAGCTGAACTATCCGTGGGAAATTGCCGATCAACTGGTTTCTATTCCTTCAAAAGTAATAACACAACAGGACTTGAACAATGCGGATGTTGTAATTAATCCGAATTTGAATCACAAAAAGAACAACGATTTTACCGGTATTAAATCATTGATTAAAGAAGGCTACAATGCAGCAAAAAATAAAATCCCTTTGTTGGAGAAAAAGTTAAAAGAGAAATTTTTTAAGTTAGATCAAAATCAAGTACAATTTTTCCATCACCTAATGCTGCCAATAAAGTCCAATAAATTGGAAAGAAAAATTTTCAGCGGATTTTCTGACAGGGGTTCGGTAAGTAATAAGGAAATATTATATCAACTTTCCCTTTTGATGAGAACCGGAAATTACGAAAGCATCTATTCTGAAATTGAAAAAGGACATGGCAAGAAGAATATTTTTCATATTATTTATGAGAAAAATCCTTCCATAAAAGATATTTCAATAAGTGGTTTAAAATCTATAGCAGAGCCAAAATTTATTTGTCAATTGATAGGCAAGCCTTTTAACAGCAAAAAAACGCTCGATGCGGTAATTCAGTTGCTGCGAATTTATAGGGCTGCAGGATACACGTTAGCATCTGTAAAAAATATTGCATTCAATGATAATTCGGGCAAACTTAGAATAGAAATTGACGAAGGAAAGCTTGGAAACATTATAGTTGAAGGCAATAAGAAAACATTATCCCGAATTATCATACGGGAGTTTCCGCTTCATAAGAATCAGTCCAAAATTTTTCCTGCGTTAAAAAAAGGTTCTCGCAATTTACGAAGCATCAATCTTTTTAAATATTCCGAATTGGAAATAAAAAAAGATTCTGTGTCATCGTTGATAGTTAAGGTTAAAGAAAAGCCTACGGCAATCATTCGTTTTGGATTAAGAATTGATAATGAAAATTTTACACAAGGTTTTATTGATGTACGTGAGGAAAACTTGTTTGGAACCGGTACGGAACTCGGTTTTATTTTTGGTGGCGGACAAAGGGACAGAAGTTTTATTTTCGAGCACTCGGCACATAGAATTTTTAATACTTATCTCACTTATTCATTACGCGGATTTTATAAATTTAATGATGTAAAAACTTATGAAACTAAACCTTCAAAAAGCGAGCACAAATACGACAGGACAATTACCGGCGAATACAGACAACAGTTTTACGGTGTTTCGCTTGGAATTGGTTCCCAAGTTAGAAAATTTGGAAAACTCATGTTTGAAGGAAAATACAATGTTCATAATATATTTGTTTTGCAGGATCAACCCAGTATTAAACCTTACAAATTAAATATTTTCTCTATTCTTGCACGGCTTTCTATTGATACACAGGATAAATATCCTTACCCTAATAAGGGAATGTATTTCAACTCATATTTTGAAACTGCTCAAAGAATTTTCGGCGGTGAATTATCTTTTATTAAATTTTTGTTAGAATACCGGAATTATATGGATTTGAGTTCCGTAAGCAATTTAAGTTTTAAAACTAAATTCGGTTTTGGAGACAACACACTTCCGCTTGGTGAACAATTTTCACTTGGCGGACAAAATAATTTTTTTGGTATGAGAGATTATGAATATCGCGGGCGACAAGTTTTCTCTGTTTCATTAGCATACAGATATAAACTTCCGTTCCAAGTTTTTTATAATACTTATCTTAGTTTTCGTTATGA
>VAPK010703634.1_pt1 | contig 21342 bp, 18 predicted proteins | sample 3395031 | NCBI WGS metagenome assembly VAPK01 (sample SAMN08290443, study PRJNA428436) | hydrothermal vent metagenome | isolation source: Deep-sea hydrothermal vent chimney 1 | place: Pacific Ocean: Juan De Fuca Ridge
TCTCAGTCTGACCTGTCAACTACTTTCTTTGTCACCTTCGACCAGCCCTTTCTTTCAGTTTGCTGAAACCTGCTGACCAGCGAAGAGGTGCGCATTATACATGCCTGAAACAAAAGCTCAACTGTTTTTTTTACTACTTCGGTGATCGTGATAAAATCAGCGATATCGTCAACAATTCAATTAATAGCACGCCCATCAGTTAATCGCGACTACATTGCTTATAGTAAAAACATGATATAGTCGAATTTAAAAAACGAACACTCACCTCAACCTCTATGTAAGCACATACCTACGGGTGGCTTATCAGCCTGATCAATCAATCATCACTCGCGCAATACGCCGCTTTCCTACTTGAAGCAGATGCGTTGTGCTTGCTGCTATTTTAAGGTGCTTATCTTCTATCTTGTTGCCGTCTATTTTCACAGCCCCTTGTTGTATCATCCGTAATGCCTCTGAGGTGCTTTTTGTTAACCCGGCCTCTTTTAACAAGTGGCTAATGGCTATCTGCGCATCGACGATGCGTACTTGGATTTCCGGCACATTTTCTGGGATAACACCTTTTTGGAAACGGGCAATAAAACGTTCTTTTGCCCCTATCGCCGCAGTACGACTATGAAACCTTTCGATAATTTCTTCAGCTAGCATAAATTTAATATCACGCGGATTCAAGCCGGCGTCAACTTGCTTTTTGAGCTCGATAATTTCGCCAGTAGGTTTAAAACTCAGCAGCTCAAAATATCTCCACATTAAATTATCAGAAATTGACATTATTTTGCCAAACATGTCATCAGGCGGTTCGTTGATACCAATATAGTTATTTAGCGATTTAGACATTTTTTGAACGCCATCCAAACCTTCTAAAATAGGCATAGTAATAACCACCTGTGGCGCTTGGCCGTGGTGCTTTTGCAATTCGCGACCCACGAGCAAGTTAAACTTTTGATCGGTCCCTCCAAGCTCAACATCGGCCTTGAGCACCACGGAATCATATCCCTGGATGAGCGGATATAAAAACTCATGAATGGCAATCGACTGACCAGAAGTATATCTTTTGTTGAAATCATCACGCTCTAACATTCGTGCAACAGTATACTTCGCCGCCAACTGGACTAAATCTGCCGCATTTAATTCATTCATCCAGTGTGAATTAAACTGTATTGTTGTTTTTTCTCGATCAAGTATTTTGAAAATTTGCTCTTGGTAGGTTTGCGAATTTGCCAACACCTGCGCTTTGGTTAGTGGTTTGCGCGTCACATTTTTGCCAGTAGGGTCACCGATCATGCCGGTAAAGTCACCAATTAAAAATATCACTTCATGCCCTAACTGTTGAAACTGGCGCAGCTTATTCAATAATACAGTATGCCCTAAATGCAAATCCGGGGCTGTTGGATCAAAACCTGCTTTAATTCGTAGTGGCCGCTGCTTTTTCAGCTTATCGATTAACTCTTGTTCAACCAGCACCTCTTGGGTAGATTCCATTAATAGCGTTTCATCTTTGTGTGAATTCATTTTCGTTAACCTTGCTGCTCTAGTAAACTTACGGTAGCCACGCCTTTGCGAGCAACGCACGCTGGCTTTCATACGTATTCGTGATAGTGAAGCATTGTAAAGAAAATTTCAAACAACGCGACACCTTCCGAAATTAAAGCAATTTTGATCCAGGTCGAATAGTCATGAACCTGCTTGCAAAAACCAATGTATTCTTGACAATATATAACCGTACTCAACAATAACATTTAACAAAGTATGTAATAACGAAAAAGGTAGGTTAGCTTTTCTATAATAACCAAAATAATAAAGGGTATATAGATCATTGCTTTTTATTTTTATGGAGAGTAACTCGAATATGGAGCACACCTAAATAATGACAACCAATGTACTCGTCGTTGATGATTCAACCGTTTCACGAAAAATGTTGATTCGTGCAATGCCAAGCAATTGGGACATTAATTTGTCGCAAGCAGCCAATGGTATTGAAGCATTGACCCAATATCACGAAGGAAAAGCAGAGGTCATGTTTCTCGATTTGACAATGCCTGAAATGGATGGCTATCAAGTATTAGAAATATTGCAAAAAGAAGGATTAGACACTTTCGTTATCGTTGTTACCGCAGATATACAGCCTGAAGCCGAACAGCGAGTCCGCAAACTCGGTGCCATGGGGTTTGTTAAAAAACCGGTAAGCACAGCAAAAATTACTGAAATTCTCGAGGAATACGGGATTATCGAACCATGAGCGATCAACTGGGAGCTAATTTAACCCTCGATCAACATGAAGCGCTCCAAGAAATTGTCAACATTGGCATGGGGCTCGCTGGCAATTCACTGGCTCGGATACTCAATACCTTTGTAGAGCTCTCCATTCCTCGCATCCGTTTGGTTAAAGCTGAAGATTTACCAAGCGTAATCGTCAACTTGGTCAGTGAGCGAACGGAGGTCTCTGCCATTCGGCAAGCTTTTTTTAACCACTGGCGGGGTGAAGCTGTCGCGATATATGATCAGCATGGCTGCAAAGATCTCGCAGACTTAATGGGGTATACAAACGAAATGGATCATAGCACAGAAACAGAGCTGCTATTAGACGTCGGCAACGTACTCGTTGGCGCTTGCTTGAATGGCGTCTCTGAACAATTGAACGCAGAAATCAGCTTTGGCGCACCCTCAATTCTAGCACAACACGTTCACATCGAAGAGCTTTTTGCAAAACAGGATTTTAATTGGAGCCATACATTACTATTAGAAGTCAATTTCGCTTTGGAAAATCGCCAATTCAAAAGCCACTTATTGACCATGATGTCAGAAGAAAGTATCAGCACGCTACAACTTGATATCGACAACTTCCTGGAGACGTTATAAAAAAGTGGACATGGCAAATCACAAGCAGATGGCTTCAGCAGTGGATAGATCAACCATGTTAGAAGTTATCGTTGAACGGGCTAATGTTGGGATTTTTGTTGTCAACGAAGCCTGTGAACTGGTGTTATGGAATCATTTTCTTGAAAGTTACAGTCAACGCAAGGCCTCAGATCTCATTGGTAAAAATTTATTCGATGCCTTCCCAGAACTGCCACGCCCATGGCTCGAACGAAAGATAAAAAACGTTTTTATTCTAAAAAACTTGTCTTTCACCTCTTGGGAGCAACGCCCTTATCTCTTCAAATTTCGCCACAATCGACCCATCACCGGCGGAGTCGACCATATGCGGCAAAATTGTACTTTCCTGCCGATCAAAAACCCGGCGGGCGAAGTTACCCACGTTTGTGTTACCCTCTTTGATGTCACAGATACCAGTATCTACCAAAGCATGCTTAAGGATGCAATGCATTCGCTAACGGAAGCGAGCAATCGAGATGGCTTGACAGGAATCCACAATCGCCGTTTTCTAGAAGAAATTCTTTCTCGGGAATACAGCCGAGTCACCCGTTACGGCGGCACATTATCCTTCATCCTGATTGACCTTGATTTTTTTAAAAACGTCAACGACACTCATGGACATTTAGCCGGTGATGAAGTACTCAAAGTCGCTGCCGCCCGTATCCAACGTGACTTAAGAGCCTCCGATGTTGTTGCTCGCTATGGCGGTGAAGAGTTTGCCGTTATTTTACCCGAAACCCCATTAGAAGGCGCCGCAATACTTGCCGACCGATTGAGAACCACTATTAGTTCATTACCCGTCCAGTTTAACAACATCGAAATTAACATCAAGACCAGCGTCGGGGTTGCCCAACTATCAAATAAAACACAAAATTACGAAGAACTTATTGGCCAAGCGGACCTAGCACTGTATCACTCCAAAGAAAATGGACGCAATCAGGTCACGCTATTCACCTATAATGATGAAAACGAAATTAAACTAAGATCCTTCCAAGAAAACAAAACCACCCAGCCACCGCTGACAGCAGAAAAAAATCTGCCAGCACAGCAGCATATCACCCCCGTACTCACAAACAATATACTCACGGAGGAAACCCCGACCAATATCATTACAGAGGCACCCAGCCCAATCGTTGCTCACGATGAAACGACCAACGAAATTAGCCGAAACAACCATCAAGCTGTCATCAATATTGATGATTTGAACGAATCAACACCCAATCATTTACCAACAGAGTCAAATACAGAGGTCACGGTAAACACAGACACCCTACTCGCCATTGACGAGCTTTCCAGTTTACTGTCTTCCAGCAACACACCGCTTGAAGCTAGCGTCACAACGATAAACAAAGCAGATAAAATCGCTGAAAAACAAATGACTCTTGAGACAGCCTTAGCGATAAACACTCAGCCCATCCTAGAAACCCCAACGGAAATAGAGCCTTTACCATTACCAAAAGCAACACAAGGTGAGCACATCGAAATACCCATGATCATTGAGAACACGCCATCTGCCTTCCTCCAAGCTGACGCCGAATTCGCCACAGAATCTCAGTTAAACGTTGAAGAAGTAACCCTCGCACCAGAAAAAGTCATAATTTCCGAACAAATCATGTCAAACTCAAGCGTTAACTTGCCTTTAACACATCCAAAAAACATAATAGCTTTAAGCCCTGACTCAGGATTAACGAAACAAGCCGAGGATTCCAATGATATCGAAGAAGACTACGAAATAAGAATAAAAATCGGTCATAGCTAAGCTGATGAGGCTTTATCGCGAAATCATCGTGCTTATTGCCTTGAACATTACTAAAATTTATTTTACTAAGTGACGATATAAAACTGACGATCTATCAGCAGAGCCTTAGTATTAAAGACAGAGAAATAGCGAGTTTAGCATGGTTATTTTTGAAATATAACCACGCATCAATTGATAAAACAGGAACCCGAATGCGTCAAATATCCTCCATAGGGATCGACTTCAAATTGCCCTACACCCCACGCCAATCCACCAAATCCAGCAAAAAAATCCATATTGCGCTCCTATTAGTCAGTCTATTTCTCGGATTAATCGTATTTATCTTTATTACTGATAATGCTGAAGCTAAAAAATCCAGCTATTCACCAATCAATCGAACCACCGTAGATTTACCATTGACTCCTAAAGAGCACGTCACGGTTCCGCTCAATATACCACCGGCTCCAGACATCATTGAGGCCGAAATACCAAGCCCCGCCCCGAAACCATCACCGACCCTCCAATACCATCATGTTAAAGTGAAAAAAGGGGACTCTCTGGCAAAAATTTTTTCAAAACTCAGCATCCCGTTACAAGAACTGAGACAAATACTTGCCATTAATACGGAGACAAAATCACTGCCCAAACTCATTCCCGATCAGAAGTTTGACTTTATTCTCTCTGAAAATAACACGCTGCAAGAACTCATTTTTTATAAAAACACACATACAACGATTAAAGTGCATCGGAATACAGATAACAGCTTCAGCGCCACCCTCGAAGTCAAAGAATACGAAAGGCGTACCACCTATGCCAGTGGCAATATCACTTCCTCTTTATTTGAGACCGCACAAAAAGCAGGATTATCAGAAACCTTAACCATGGAAATGGCAAATATTTTTGCATGGGATATCGATTTCGCACTCGACATCCGAAAAAATGATCGCTTTGCTATCCTTTACGAAGAACGATTTTTAGACGGAAAATACATTGGCGATGGTGAGATTATCGCCGCCGAGTTTATTAATCAAAATAAAACGTATCAAGCCATCCGCTATACCGATAGCGAATCTAACACTTCGTACTATACACCGGATGGACGAAGTATGCGCAAAGCTTTTTTAAGAACGCCGGTAGACTTTGCCCGCATTAGCTCACATTTTGGAAAACGTTATCATCCAATTTTAAATCGTATGAAAGCTCACAAAGGGGTTGATTACGCAGCACCGAGAGGAACACCGATTAAGGCCGCCGGTGATGGTAAAATTATTTTTCGAGGCCGCAAAGGCGGCTACGGTAAAACCATCGTCATTCAGCATGGTAAAAAATACAGCACACTCTACGCTCACATGTCGAAATATGCCAAAAATTTAGCCACAGGGAAAAAAGTAAAACAAGGGCAAACCATTGGTTATGTTGGCAGCACAGGACGATCTACCGGACCGCATTTACATTATGAATTTCGTGTCAATAATTCGCATCGTAATCCGTTAACCATACGTTTGGCGGCATCACCAAAAATTGACCCGAGGTATAAAGATGATTTTGCCAGTCAAGCTCAAGGTCTGCTTGCGCAACTGGATTTATTTCGCCGCTCAGAAACTTCACTTTCTTCCTTATCAGGCATGCTGAACAAGCATATGATACCCAGCCCCAGATAAAACCAAGCGGCTTTCTATTTATACTAAGTACGCGATAAAAAATGGATCGCCGCCTCACATTTTCCCAGGACCTAACCCCATCCATCGAAGAGAAAATACATGAGCGAACTCTATATCGGGCTGATGTCGGGAACCAGTATCGACGCAATTGATGCTGTGTTAGTTGAATTTAGTGGCTCTTGTCCTCATCTTATTCAATCCCACAGCCTACCAATTTCGAACAATCTAAAAGAAAAAATAAAAAATATATGCCAACCTGGTGAAAACGAAATTGAACGACTGGGACGACTTGATCATGAACTTGGTATACTTTTCAGCCAAGCCGTCATTCAACTGCTGAATCTGACAAAAATTTCAGCCTCACAAATTATCGCCATTGGCAGCCATGGCCAAACCATACGACACCAACCCAATATAGAACACCCTTTTACGCTACAAATCGGTGATGCCAACATTATCGCTGAACAAACGGGCATTACCACCATTACTGATTTTCGCCGAAGAGACATGGCTGCCGGCGGTCAGGGGGCACCATTAGTCCCCGCTTTTCATGACAAAGTTTTCCGTTCAAGCCTAAAAAATCGCCTCATCCTAAATATCGGCGGGATGGCAAACATCACTATTCTACCTAAAACCCCCGCACAACCCGTCTTAGGGTTTGATACCGGCCCAGGTAATGTGCTCCTTGATACATGGATATACGCACAGCAACAAAAACCATTTGATGAAAGTGGTCAATGGGCAAACTCAGGCACCATTAATTCCGCCCTGCTGGCACAACTACTCACCGCCCCCTATTTCACTTGCCCTCCCCCTAAAAGCACCGGTCGCGAATACTTCAATGGGCACTGGATCAGCGCTCAATTAGAGAAAGCTCAACTCACACATATTGCCCCTGAAGATGTACAAAGTACCCTGATGGAACTCACCGCTTACTCAATCGTCCAGGATGTTACCCGCTACGCCGCCGATACCGAGGAAATTTATCTCTGCGGTGGCGGAACCCATAACAGCAAGCTAATTGCCCGAATAAAACATAACCTCGCGGAGGTTGGTCAAAAAATACCTGTTTATTCAACCACAAAAATTGGTGTCTCACCCGACTGGGTAGAAGCAATTGCTTTTTCTTGGCTTGCAAAACAAACACTTAACAAACAAGCAGGAAGCCTAATGGAAGTCACAGGCGCACAACGGCCAACGATACTCGGCGGGGTTTATTTTGCGTAAATAGCTTTCAGAAAGGAGGGGCTCCCCTCCTTATGAGATGTTAGCCTTAAGCAGAGAACGAGGAGCCGCAACCACAAGTAGTGGTGGCATTTGGGTTTCTGATAACAAATTGAGCACCTTCTAAGCCCTCTGTGTAATCAATTTCAGCCCCGACTAAATATTGAAAACTCAACGGATCAATTAACAATTTGACGCCATTTTTTTCAACTTGGGTATCCTCATCGTTCAATACTTCATCGAAAGTAAAGCCATATTGAAATCCCGAACACCCTCCGCCCGTCACAAAAACCCTTAGCATGAGGGCGTTATTACCTTCTTCGTCAATCAATTCTTTCACTTTTTTGGCGGCAGCATCGGAAAAATCTAACGGACTTTCCATTTCGTTCATCGCAGTTTCAGTCATCATTGGTACTCCCAATAGAAAGTGGTATTCCTCCCATTATCTAATTCCCTGCCAACTCAGTCAACTATTACTCACTTTTGCCGACTTATTCAACACTTCATGCGGTACTGGCTTGAGCTTTGGCTTTTTTTCCAACTCAGATTGATGCACCAGTTGTCCGTTAACTTCAGCCCCCATGACCATTTCTATCAGATTATAATACACATTGCCGCTCACCCGTGCGTGCAAAGCTAATTCAATTCGCTCGCTCGTATAAACATCCCCTTTCACATAACCACTCAAAACCACATTGGGTACACGCACCTCCCCCTCAATCGAGCCATGGTCGCTCAATGTTAATAATGACCCAGCTTCAGTGGCAAGAACATTGCCTATTATTTTCCCATCAATGTGCAATCCACCCACAAAACGCACATCCCCTTGCAACTCAGTATTTTTTCCAATCAGCGACTCAATTTTTGCAGATCGACGTTTTTTACCTATCATTTTCGCTTGTACCTCCTACGAGTACGACTCAATATCCCTTCTTGTTGCCAACCAATTGCAATGTTTATTGGCAGCCTTTATCTAGATATCGACAAACTAAACTAACAACTTAATGATGGGAAAACCGACATTCCGCACCAAGATGTCGCCCCCTCGTCAATCGCTTGTTACTGTCATAACATCGCTCGCCCAATCAAACAGCCTTTTTATATTTTTACGCTTATACGGTTTCACGACAACCTCAATAGCTCTGGGTGAAAAATTGAGAGGGACTAAAATATATCCTTCGAACTTTTGGAAGTACCTAAATTTAAACTTGAGTTGCTTTTTCTTCTTGCCAGTCGCTATTGATGTCAAAGCGAGACTCTCCGACTTGCCGGCTCGCAAACCTTCAATCATGACCACCGTCACACCTCGCACATACTTGTCATTTTTTAAGGCTTGAACCAAAACCAGTTCATAGTGAAACAAACCCGCTTCGTGAGTTGGACTCACAGTAAAATTATCAATTTGCAAACCTGAGGCACGCTCACCGGGTGACACAATTCCACGGTAAAAAGTCACTTCTTCACGCAACGCTAGGATCTCTTGCTGCTGCTGTTTTAGATTATTTTTAACCTCACTATTGGCCTTCCTATCGACTTGGAGTGAGCGTTTCAGAATGGCGACTTGCGCACTCAATGTCTGATTTTCGATTTTTAATGCATTCATTGTCTGCCGCTGTAACTCATCACCTGCCTGTACTGCGCTCAAAGACAGAGCACTTTGTTGGCCAAACCTAAACGATAGATATACGGCTAATATAACAGCGAAAAAATAATAAAAAACCCGCCAAGGTAAATATGGCTTTACGACGAAACGACCAACCTTCATAATCCCCCTAACCGAACCATAAACACCCGCATGAAACAATGCCCATCACACAATTTTGCATTGATAGGCCTGGCCTTTAATTTTTCGATAAAATCATCATCACTCTGCAAGCACTCATTCGCTCAATCTTGACTAAGGAAGCATGGCAACGGCTTGCAAGCCACTACTTTCTTCTAAATTAAACATAATATTCATATTTTGTACCGCCTGGCCGGCCGCCCCTTTCACTAAATTATCGATGACGGATAAAACAACAACCGTTTGCTCATTCTGAGGCCGGAACACCGCCAATTGACAACGATTAGCGCCTTTGACACTGCGCGTTTCGGGATGCACACCGGGCGGCAAAACATCCACAAAAAATTCTTTGGCATAGCGATTAGTAAACAAAGCTTGTAAATCAACATCAGCCTGTAAAAGTCGTGCATATAAAGTCGCATGGATACCGCGTATCATCGGCGTAAGATGGGGAACAAAGGTAAGCGATAGATTATCTCTGCCATGGCTCATCCCGTGTAGTCCTTGCCGAATTTCTGGCAAATGGCGATGACCTGACACACCATAGGCTTTGAAGTTTTCACTGGTTTCACATAGCAACACGCCGAGATCCGCCTTACGACCTGCCCCGCTCACACCAGACTTGACATCGGCGATCAGACCTTGGGTATCAATGTGATTGGCTTCAAGCAAAGGCAAAAAACCTAATTGTACGGCCGTTGGATAACATCCTGGATTGGCAACTAATTGAGCATTACGAATAGCATCACGATTGATTTCGGACAATCCATAAACGGCCTCACCAAGTAATTCAGGACAGGCATGTGCTTCCCCATACCACTGCTGCCACTGCTGCGCATCTTTTAATCGAAAATCTGCTGCCAAATCAATAACTTTAACGCCTCTAGCCAATAAATTAGGCACCATTTTCATGGCAACCCCATTGGGCGTCGCAAAAAATACTAAATCACTTTCGGCTAACTGATCGATCGAGGGCGTTGAAAATTTTATATCAAGCACACCTCGTAAATTAGGGTACAACTCAGGCACCGAAATACCGACTTCCGATCGCGAGGTAATGGACAAAATATCGACATAAGGATGGGCGACTAAGAGGCGTAACAATTCAACGCCGGTATAGCCAGTACCGCCGACGATGGAAACCTTTATTTTTTGAATCATAGCGTTATATTGCCCTTAGCATCGACATTGGCCAGCCTATCATTATGATCTCGCTTGATCGTCAATTGCACAGAAGTTTTCTTCAGTCGGCCATACAATAAGCATGATCTCCTTCATAAAAACCCCAGTAAAATCAATCTTCTTTATGATTTTCAGCGGCTAGACTGCCCAATGTCGGTTAGAAAAACCCAAATAAAACATCAGGGTCTTTAGAGTATTTCATCGCTTATCATGATTAGAAAATATGCAATAATTGAAGAGAAATACGATTATCAATGCCCTCGACAATTTGTTCAGGGGGGGAGCCCGTTGATACATCAGGCGCCTCTGCCGAACGAATCTCATAATTTAGCACCGCACGGGTTTTTTTATTAAAAAACCACTGCGCACCTAGCGTCGTTGTAGTAAAGGATCGATTAGAATTTTTCGCCGTCGTTAAATCACTATCCGTACTCCTATCCACCGTATCATAACGTAAATCCAACTCAAGTTTAGGTGCCATTTGATACCCTAAATGCAAATACCAGCCGCGACCTTTATCTTTCGGCAACATAGACAATGGGCAAGTCGAACAGGCGCCTGACCTTCCATTAAAAATCATACCATCGGCCGTGATATATTCAAAGGCGACTCGATATTGTTGCCTCCTAAAAGTCACGCCTAGACCGGCACGATCCCGGTCATATTGAACATTACCAAAAGTACGCTTTCCTTGAGTTGCCCATAAAAAACCTTTTATCCCCTGACGACGCGCCCCTTTGCCACCCAAAACATGTTCATAAGCTACATATTGATAAAGATCTTTCGCGCCATTATTGTCGGTTCCCGCAATACCATTACCATTGCCAACCATAAAGGCATAAGATAATTCCCCTTTTGGACTAAGCTTAAAGGTATCGAAAACTTGGACCCCAATATCTCGAAAAGCACCAACCGGCCCAGCACTCTTACCCGTACCCTTGCCCGTGCCATCGGCCTTAACAAAACGCTCCAATAAAAGGAAATTGGTCACATTGCTAAAATTTATATAGTCAAAAACATGAATCGCTTGCAAACCCTCTTCCGCACCGGGTGTTTTAAAAAGCCCGATACGCACTCGCGCTCCTTTAACATAACTTAGCGTAACACTCGCATCAGTCATCCGAGCAACTATCCCCTCATAATTAGTCACACCATTATTACCAAACTCGGCTAAAATAAAATAGTTAGTTTTTGGATCTAACGGAAAACCTGTACCACGCACACCAAGACGAGCCCGACGAATATTAAACGAAGCGCGGCTTTTCAAGTCAGGGCCTGCCATATTAAACGCGGCCGGTTCTCCCATTTTCCCTCCCGCTTTCACCTCCGTGCCTTTGGTCAGTTGAACCATTGGCTGTATAAACCCCCACACCTTAGCCCGATCTGTCGCTGCACCTGGCTCCGTCCCCTGCAGCATTAACCAGTTCGCCGCATAAACAGGTAAACTTATAACCATAACGATAATGAAACAAACAATCGCCGCACTCACTTTCCCCAACAGACATCTCACTTAAGTATCCCTCCCTTCTAAAATTGGCACTCGATGATCACCCTCTATTGACGAGTACGCTGAAAATCTACCCACCAATCCTTCGCTAATTCACACTCACCTCGAACACCTCGACGCTCCGCCCAAGCTCCTGACCTAAATCAATATCCAGCGCTCTGCATCGAAAACAACGGCTGTTTTTTAGGTTAATGCATCGTTCAATTTTTTTACAAATGATTTGATTAAATTAATTTATTGATCTCGATTCATTATTTACCCAAATAGAAAAGAACGTCCGCTAATCACACAAAAATGGGAAACGCTTGATATGACGACAGCTACAAGCAACTCAGGAGACGGCTAAAAAACGATGGAAGGATAGTAAGAAACTTGCTGGTGAAAATATACCATTTTAAAATAAAATATTTGCTCACAGGTCACGTATTTCAATCAACTGCCTAAGCCCAATTCAGACAATAATAGCAACAGCAGCACCGGTGATCAAAAAAGCATCGCTAATTTACAGCTATTTTTTAAGACTTTATCAAGGTAAATCCCTGGCTAATGAGATCAATGATTCGTACAACCCCGGCGGTCACCGGCTTCGCGTTAACATGTAACGTCGGCTCATAACCTAATTGAATTGCTTAGTTACATTTTTCAACGTATTACGGCAAGCGCTAAAACGAACACCATTTTCACTTAACCCAGCAACACGACCTGCATTGGTATTATCTTCAAATAACAACCGTAACCCCGGCCCAAATGCAACAATTTCTACATCAACCTGATCGGGTCCATAATGCTGCATTAAATTATTAGCGACATTGAGCACTAACGTTTGTTTGAAAGGATTGGGATCGCTGATTTGCAAAACAACTCTTCTTTCAGCAAAAGGCTTGTCATCAATACTAGCGAAAACACTGGCTTGTACCAGCATCGCATAAAAGCAAAACGTCACTAGCAATCGCGTGCGTATTTTCATATTTTGTCACCCCCCATGCCCCCATAAAACAGCTAATGGCGTCTTTTTTGATTGGTATTACACCACCCATTGAATAATACCATAACCTAACTCAGAATAAAGCCGCAGGAGAACATGCAAACAACCTCATTCACAGAACACCACGAATAGTATCAGTGATGATGGGAGGTGGATTGCGGTGAAGCATTAAACGTTTGAAATATATATTGAGCGACCGCATGAATCTCTGGTTCTTTGAGGACTGTTTTCCAGGCCGGCATGGCAGACCCCTCAACTCCATCTGCAATCAATTTTTTTAATACGGGTATTGACTTATCCTTCAGCCAATGAATTGCCGTAAAATCGGCAGGAGGTGGCAAAATAAAACTACCAATCCAATGCCGACCCGTTCCATCATCCGCGTGGCAAAATGCACAATTTTCACGGAAAATATGCGCACCCAACGACATTATTTCATCGACCGAATTTTCTATTTTAGGGCGATCATGGATCTTAAATGGGGTGGCTGAACTCATCGAATCCAGTGATGGAGATTGATGTGAATAGCCATTGCGCGGATAAGACAGGCTTTCAGAACGCCAAATGGCGCCATCGTTTTCCTCGTTTGATTTGCCACGATCATGGCAAGAAATGCATGAAGTGACATACAATTGTTTGCCCATTTGTTGCTGCTCATTTAATTGTTCCCAGGGCAGGGTTAAAGATAACTCACCGGTGGCAAACGGATAGGCAAATACATATCGTTCATGATTATCCCAACCATTTGCCACGCTATGATAGCGTGTTTTTTTTTGAGAGACACCATCGCGTATAAAAGCGCTATATATATAATCCACCACCGCTTCAATTTCTTGCGCCGATAAAATACGAACAAACGGCTGCATGGCGGTATTTTTCCGTCCTTGCTGCACCGCAGTGATCATTTGCTGTTTCCTCCAACGCGATGAGTCAGCGCCAGTAAATGCACGGGCAGGCGGATCAATAAATGAACTGGCCAGTGTTTTGGCATCACCCGCATAACCATGGCAAAAATAACAGCGATACTCATAGATGCGCTTCCCTTGCGCCAACACCGTCTCATCGTCATTAAAGTGACGAGTCACTCCTTTTTTTTTATTGGAATGAGACGCCGACGATTGATCTAAAATAAACGCCTGAAAAACAAACTCAGCCACATTAGCAATGGTCTGTGAATCTAATACGGTAGCCCAAGCTGGCATCACCGTACCCACCTTTCCATGCGAGATTGCCTCAAATAACCGAGGCCGATTAAAAAATTGACGGGCGGCGGCGCTAGTAAAGTTTCTTGGCTGAGGATCATTAAAGTGCGCACGAGGTCCATTGCCTTGCCCCAACTTACCATGACAAACGGCGCAATTATTCATAAAAAAATCTTTCCCTAAAGCTTGATCACCCGCTAACCCTAGAGGAAAAGGCTGGCTCATATCCACAACCCCATGCTGCCCTAAAGGCTCGACAACACCAGGGTCACTCAGTCGATGAAAATCATCACTCGATACATCGCCCTCTAACTGAGCTTCCAATGGCGACATCGTCTTCGCTTGCCGGTCCTCCAACCCCATAAAAACTTGCCGAATGTAGCTCACAACATGCTCGATATCACTCGTAGTCAATCGCTTTTTGAACGACATCATCGCCGTCCCAGCCCGTCCATCGGTCACTGATGCAATCATTCGCTCAAAGCTAAGCTCGGCTCTAGCTTGCTGTGAAGTGAAATCACGCGGCGCTGGTTTTAGACCATTTTTTGCCCAAACTGCGGTATTCCCTCGATCACCATGACAGGCGGCACAGTTTTTTACATAAAGTTGCTGGCCACGCTGTAAATCAAATCTTGACGGTGCTTGAGCCAACCGATTATTCGCCGGTAGATCGACACCGGCCATAAAAGTTTCACGAATATAATCCACCAACAGCGCAATCTGCTCGCTGGACAAACGCCGCGCATAACCAACCATGGTCGTGCCTGGCCGTCCCATCACCACGCTTTCAATCATGCTTTCTCGACTGGGCGCATTCTGCTCGGTAAAAGATCGAAAAGAAGTCGGCGGGGGTTGAAGGTTGGCACCGCCACTTGCCATCCCGTCACCACGATCGCCATGACACACCTTACAATATTTTCGATATAGCGGCTCAGGCGCGACAGCATACACCATGGATGAGGCACTAATAATGCCTATTAAGGTTAGCAAAGTGACCACAAAATAAATTTTCAAAATTGACCCGAATAGTTACGCGGTAAACAAATAAACTTTCATCTAAAAAGAGGCTGTATAATTTTAAGTATGAGCGTGCTTTACATCGAGCCTAACTAGCCACTCACCACCAAGAAAAAGCAACATTTTACTAATTGTGGCGTAAAAAACACTTTTGCGCTACTCTAGACCCCTTGAGTCAATAAGCCCGTTAGCCAAACTCGAAGCCGAGGGTATTGAGCCATCAACGGGTAACCAGAAAACGTTGAAAATTTTTCATGGATTTTTTTGTGTTTACTACATTTAAAACGATATTGCGATGGTATCTTGTTATCAATTTGGGAATTTTTTGCGGATTATCGCACAAAATCAGTTATGCCGAAGCCATCATTGGTGACCCTGCTCAAGGCACCAACGATACGATTTTAGGCTCCAAGCACGATTTTACTGGCTTAAACAAGCGCGCTGGTGTTGTCGCCATGCCCTCTGTTGCCTTTTCCGACTTTGGTAATCCATGCGTTTACTGCCATATCCCGCCGGAGCAATCAGAAACCGATTATGGCCCCACAGGCAGTGTCCAAGGTTGGAATCGTTATCAGCCGGCCACGGACGCCTTCCAACTTTATCAAAGCCAGTATTTAGATTCCAAGACACGGACACCGAGCCCCATTAGCCTGCTTTGCCTATCGTGTCACGATGGCACCATGGCGGTCGATATGATAGTATTTAAACCGGATACTTTCAATTACGAAGAAGACAAAGCACTGCACATGAGACTCAATGGCGCCGACAACACGATTAGTTGTGGCAAATGTCACAATGGCCGAGTCGCTCACAGCATCGCCATCAAGCACCTCGGCACCGATTTGCGCAACGACCATCCGATCTCCATGCGTTATGCTGGTTTACTGCGCGTTGATCCCGACTTTCGCTTGCCTCACACGCCTGAGGGGTTCAGTAATGGCGTAAAACTATACGAAGGTCGCGTCGAATGTGCCAGCTGCCATAACGTACACGACCCGGAGAAAGATCTTTTCCTGCGTGTCAATTCAGATCTGCTCTGCCAAACATGCCATACTAAATAAAGCACCACTTACATTGATTCCACTGTCATTATCAATTTATGCGTCTCTCCTTTAAATTCAAGCCCTATGGCTTAGCTATCTTGGCGATCGCCTCCATAGGCTGTGCCCAACAACCAATCACTCACCGCATTAATCCCGCTTTCCCACCGCCTCCGGAAAAGCCTAAACTCATTTATGAAGGCACCCTCAGAAGCAGTAAAGATGTGCAAGAAACCACATTCGCCGATAAAATTAAAAAAATCGCCACCGGCGTCATTGACGACCCCTTAGGATTGGCCAAACCCTACGGCGTGGCAGTCAAAAATGGCCGCGTCTATGTCACCGATACCCAACAACGGGCCATTTTAATGTTTGATATAACGAACCAAGCCTTTAATATTTTTGGGATCGAAGGCGATGGCAGCGTACTCAAGCCCTTGGGAATTGATATTTCTTCGTTAGATGAAATCTTTGTCGCCGACATTACCGCTAAACGCATTGTCGTGTTTGATCTTGACGGCAATTACTTGCGCCGCTTAGGCAATGAAGCGATGTTTATTCGTCCGAGTGGCGTTACCGTCAGTCGCAACGGACAAACTATTTTTGTGGTGGATACCGGCGGACTGGATTCCGAACAACATCGCATCCTAGTACTCGATGCCAAAACAGGCCAGGTTAAACATATCATTGGCGAACGTGGCACCGCCCCAGGCCAATTAAATTTACCCCTCCAAGCGGCGATGGCCCCTAACGGCAAATTATATGTCGTGGATAGTGGCAATTTTCGGGTACAAGCTTTCAACACCGATGACTATCGTTTCTCCCACAGCTTTGGCAGCGTGGGACGAAAGAGCGGGAATTTTTCCCGGCCCAAAGGCATTGCTACTGATAGCGATAGCAATATTTATGTCGTTGACACAGCCTTTGGGAACTTCCAGGTCTTTAATGCACAAGGCACACTGTTATTGTTTGCCGGTGCCCGATCCACCTCCGGTGGACCGGCAAAATACATGCTACCCGCCGGGATTGATGTCGATGAACAAGGCAGAGTTTATGTGGTTGACCAATATTTTAGAAAAATAGATGTCTACCGGCCCGCACAACTTTCACCCTTGGGCAGCCTGCCTAAATTTTAACCCATCATTATTGACCGGTTTCGCCCTCGATTGATAATTCACGGCAGGATCTATACTCCCGTCTCTTGTACCACGTGCCCAAGTGGTTGGGCCTTCTTATTTTCTAACCAGTGCTTCACTTGCTTAATCGGCATCGGCCGACACACATAAAAACCTTGCGCCGTGTCACAACCGAGTGTGGCTAAAAGATCCAAGACTTCAGCGGATTCAACACCTTCAGCCACCACACCTAAACCGAGTTTGTGCGCTAAATCAATGGTTGAACGGACAATCACGACACTATTTTTATCCGAAATTAAAGATAAACAAAAGGCTTTATCAATTTTCAACTCGTGCACCGGCAATCGTTTTAAATACGCGAGTGAAGAATAACCCGTCCCAAAATCATCAATCGACAAGCGAAATCCCATGGTATTAAATTGATCAAGCGCATCAATCGCCTTCATTGGATCTTCCATCAATGCGGTTTCAGTAATTTCAAATTTAAGCGCACTGGAAGGAATTAACTGTGATTTAATAATTTTAGCCACCTCATCAGCAAAATCTTGATCCGCTAAATTACGGACCGATAAATTAATAGCCACTCTGATGTTGCTTCGATCAAAATGATATTGCTCATAATCATCTAATACGTTTTTCAACACCCAGGTCGTTAATAGCCGAATCAATCCCGTTTGTTCAGCCAGCGGAATAAACTCATCAGGGGGCAAAAGCCCATGGGTCGGATGTTGCCACCGCACCAGTGCTTCCAGTCCATTAAGTTGTCGTGTTTTTAAATCAATTTTCGGTTGATAATGTAAAATCAGTTCATTATTTTCGATGGCTTGCCGAAGTTCACTCGCAATCGATAGTTGCCGCACGCTGTGCTGATCTTGGTCTGGATCATAAATCGCATATCCGCACCCACTGCGTTTAGCAATATACATCGCCACATCCGCTCGCTGTAACAACACCACCGAATTTCCTCCATGTTGAGGAAACAGCGCAATACCAAGACTCACACCAACACTCAGATTTTGCCCTTCAACTAATAAGGGACGTTCCACGGTATTGATAATTTTTCTGGCAGTAAAGATCGCTTGATTCATATCGGCTTCCGGTAAAACAACCGCGAATTCATCACCGCCTAAACGAGCCACCGTATCCGACTCACGTAACACCAATCGCAGTTTTTGAGCCACTTGCTGTAGCAACTTATCCCCGACATGGTGGCCCAAGGTATCATTGACCTCTTTAAAACGATCCAAATCCATTAAAATTAAAGACATGGAATGGTCACTGCGCTGCGCAGAACGTAACGCTTGCTGTATTCGATCAAACAATAATAAGCGATTGGGTAAGTCCGTCAAACTATCATGCAAAGCCTGGTATCGCAACGCTGCCGTTTGCGCTTTACGGCTAGTAATATCTCGGATAATGGCGATAAAATATTGTTGATTAGCCAGCTTCATTTCACTAATCGCCACATCCATTGGAAATCTGGAACCACTATTACGGCGCCCTAAGATCTCCCGTGCCACGCCCAACACTCGAGCGCGAAACCCACTATCCTGATCGCCTAATATTGATTCAGCACGACCCTCCTTTGAACGGGGTGCTAGCTTTGTTACGTTTTCACCAATTAATTCACTGGAAGGATAACCAAATATTTTTTGTACCGCCGGATTTACATGCTCAATAATGCCTTCATCTGTCATAATGATGATCGCATCAAGCACATTATCCATGACCGCTCGAATGCGAATCTCACCCGCCAGCAATTCAGATTGCATCTGGTTAAATGCTTCGGTCAACTCACCCAACTCATCTTTGCGCACCACCGGCAATTGGGTAACACGGTCGCCTTTTCCTACCCGCTTAATCGCATCCCTTAATGCGGCAATCGGCCTCAGCACATCTTGCCGAATCGAACCCCACAACGCCAAACCTAACGTTAGCACAAGCAATGCAGAACCACTCACGAGCCAAGAACGCATGGCTTCAATCCGAAGTTGTGTTGATTCGTTCAACAGTGATAATTGCAATACGCCACGTAAATTCGATGGATCATAACCGTGACAAGTTAAGCATTCGACATCGGCCTGAATAGGCATTGCCACCGTAATATGCGTTGGGTCAGTTAAATCAAACGCAATTTTACCCGTTAGCACCGTATTCAACAATTCGGGAGAAATGGGTTTAAAAGAAGGGGGAGTCACTTGTGTGGTGCGAGTGAACCGATTATGCCCTAAAAAATCATTCACCGCATTGACTGTACTTAAATCAGTAAAGGCGGGCTGGCCATTGCGCCTCACCACTTCAACATTATCAATACCCGCAACATCGTCAAGCCGATCAAGCCATTCACGTGCTAATGGACCGTTACCATTAAGCATTAAGGTTTTTAAACTGCCTAAAATGGTTTTCGCATGCACCTCAGCCTGCTCTACGCCTTGCTGATGAATCACTGAGGTTAACTGGCGTTCTAGCCAAAATCCGACAACAAGAACTAAACAGGTTAAAATACTTGAAATAACAACGGCAAGACGTACGCCTAGACTCTTCATCGTAACCACATCCCCCAAGGGATAAAATATATACTGGAGCTCTCTTTCATGATGGCTTTTCAAACCACTAAATATCTATTTGCTATTCAAGCAAATCGCTTATGAAACACGCATCATGTGCGATAACTTGCTAAAACTACATTGCCTGTTAATATTTGGTTATCAATTTTGGGGGGGTTAAAATTAAGTGGCGCAAGCATGAAATTATTATTATTTTAAACTCACCCAAACAACAGAGATTAGCCACCCAAACTTTGTTACATTGTTCATATCTTAACATATTGTTTGAGCGTTGTATGCTAAACACTCAACGCATAAAGAGCGATATATCTTACACCGTTTCCTAGAAAAAACCAACATATACAGAAAAAACAACCGCCTCATCAACGCATTAACAAACCATATCATCAACGTAAAAACGCCGCCGCTCATCAGTCATTCAATCCCAATCAATGCTTAGGCAGACACCTCAGCTTCTCCGTCAATAATGATTTATTTTATCACAACCAACTGACTAACAAACAGAATCAAGGCAAACTGATGCTTGAGCTGCTTACTATAAAAATTAGACATTACCACCCCCTCGCTATAGCGAATCTGATCCCCTTGTTTGAGCGGCATACGGGGAGCCGCCAACCAGCGAACCCCCTCCTTGGTTGACACTTCAATGTAAGCATAAGCACCCGAGTCGATCATCCGTAGAACGGTCCCACGACTGGGCAAAAAGCGGCTAATGACAATCCATAACGTCCTTGCAAAAGCGATTCAGTCTTTTGCCAACGCCGTGTCTCCGGTGAATGACCAAGCTGAGTCCACTCCACATCAATCAAACCACGGCCTTGCTCCGGATGATGGCCACCGACCACAAAGACTTGATTTTTTATTCGCTGAACACCATTAACATAACGAGGCATGGTCAACTTATTTTCCAATAGATGCCAAGCTTGCGCCAGCTTTTGTGGCGATAAAAATACACGCTCAACGCTGTCTAATAAGGTGCCATCAAATCCACCCACCGTATAAAGCGCACCTTGCCAACTGAATAGTTTGCTACAACGTCGTGGCAACATCAGACGAGTCGCTTGTGTTGTCCAGGCAGATAAATGGCCATTTTTGAAAATTTTGGCAACCAACACAGTATCCAATAATTTCTTTCCATAAGGGCCATTGCCACCACCGACAACATAAATCATCTGGTCCAGGACGATGGCAGACATGAAACCACGCGCTTAGGGTAACGCTTGAGTAAAACGCCAAGCTGACAGCGTACCATCGCTTTGCATCTGAGAAAACTCAACGGTCTTCAGAAAATTTCGGCTATCAACACCACCAACCACGTACAATACTATAGTGGACCCTAAAAATCGGACAGTCTGTTAAGATACAGCAACTGACGAGAAAGGGTTACAAATGAAGCGTAAAACATTCGACAATGAATTTAAAGCCA
>VAPK010807755.1_pt1 | contig 21334 bp, 23 predicted proteins | sample 3395031 | NCBI WGS metagenome assembly VAPK01 (sample SAMN08290443, study PRJNA428436) | hydrothermal vent metagenome | isolation source: Deep-sea hydrothermal vent chimney 1 | place: Pacific Ocean: Juan De Fuca Ridge
GATGCCACTATAAGCTGTTCCATTTTCATGGGTGACACTTGTAATTGTTGTGGTTTCACCGCCCTCATACCACGCACCATAAGGTCCGATATAACATTGCTTTGTCGTTCCACTTGAATCGTATGTACACTGGAATGGACCACTTAATGATTTCTTGGCTCCGCTCGACTGATCATAAATATTATATCCATGAACATATTCTGTTAATGAAGTTCGGTTATAACAAACAGCAGCATCTGAATTCTTTTTTATATTAACGTGACTACCATTAAAACTTAATGCATAACTATTCGCACCAATTGCAACGGCAACTTCTCCTGTCGTTTTATCATTATTCACTGCGCCATTCATCGATGTAAAACCGGTATAGCCATCATTTTTTGCCATTTTTATTGTTGAACTCGTGGCACCCGCGTTAAAAGTCATGGTTCCTTTCTCAGTAGCATCATTTGCACTTACCCAGCTAAAGGTAAAAGAACCATATGGTGCACTCGAAGAGACACCTTCTGTCACAGTAGCCTCGGCAATATATTGAGTAGATGAATCTATATCAAACCATACCTTAACCACTTGAGGTGATGAGTTATCCGCGCGAGATGTAATAACTGTCAACTTTGCAATTTCAGGTTTTGATGAGCTTTGACCTATCTGGCATTTACTGGTATTAACCAGAGCAGTGTATGTACCGTTAACAACCAGGCTTGCACCTGATTTTTTAATAACACAAACCAGAAAACTTGAAAAATTTAATGGCTCCATCGCTGGCCCCATATCGATCCAGGCCTCAGTTGTATCCGTCGTATAATCTGTGCCCGCATCATCATATGCGGCATGTAGGCCAGTTACAGATAACAACATGCCTGTAAGAATGCCTATTAAGTGATATTTAATATTTTTCATTGACCATCTACCTCTTAATCATTGAGAAGTTGTGTGTTATCTGCGGTGGAAAGACCGGTGACTGTTTCTGATGCTGAAGTAGCTGTGCCACCACTACCACAGGCGACTGCAGTAAATAGTATGAAAACATATATTGTTGAACGCATTATAATACCCATAAATTTTTCCTCTTTATCTGGCTAGACATGATTTGTTACGTCAAAGACTCTTCGGCTCTGTATTATCCAACTTTAATATTTTTTTAATTAATTATTACAATAATGAGAATTAACTCCTAATAAAATAAAAGTTAACAAATTTTCACGTTTAGAATTGGTGGTAATAAAAAATACTTAATTACCATTGAGAAAGTTGAAAAGAAGCCTGTAAAAACAACAGTGCTTCAAATTTTGGACTTACAGCCGGAATATAGGTGGCATTTATAGCAAACTTACTTGTACCCATTGAAATAAAAGGTAAGGCACCAAAAAATGGTTTGTCATTTTTATAGTCTTTACGTGTCATCATAAATGCAGTTAAACCTAAATCAATATGCCAGCCATCTTTATCATCCCCTAATAAATAACGGCGTTTACTGCCACCACCCAGGTATTTTGACGTATTTGAAAGGCTGTCTTTAAAAAAACCACCGTTTACAAAATTAATCCACTTTTTATCTTCTGCAAAATCATATTCAAAGCCTAAACCCCAGTTATCTTCGTTATAATTTTTCTTGTTTTCATGAAACGCTTTACCGTTAACAATTAAATGAAGAGAATCAGCGATAATTTGCTGTGAGAAGAAAAAGCTAATAAGAAGTAAAATAAGTTTTAACATAACAAGATCACTCAAATTCAACACTGGTGATTTTATTTATCGGCACTAAAAATCCGACTTTTACTTTTAGTATGTTAAGAATTGTTAAATACTTTCAAACTGTGAATGTATTGGCTTAATTGCAGATTCTGTCGTATTAATACTATAGTTTTCAACACCATAGCAAACTGCTCTGGTATTCATTTCAAGGTTAACCATGACAGCACAAATCAGAATATTTCATCCAAAAATGAGCCATATTACGAGCCAGGGTTGATGAAATTGATATTTTTGAAGCCGCATACAAGCAAAACCTCCCCATATTGCTTAAGGGACCACTGGTTGCGGTAAAACCCGTTTCATGGAGCATAGGCCTGGCGTTTGAAAAAATCGCTGATAACTGTCTCCTGCCATGATGATTTAACGGCCTCTGATTTAGTAGGACGTTATGTTGCAGCTTTAGCAGATGCACGTGATGCTAGCGAAATGACAGACAGGCTTTTTACCCGTATGCACAAGGTTGAAAGGAATATCGCTGTTATATTCATAGTAGATATGAGTGGTTCTACTAAAGTCTGAATCAATCAGGCTGAACGCGAGTCACTATTACTGCTTGCAGAAACATTAGAAACACTCGGGGACCGCTATGCTATTTATGGTTTTCTGGCATGGCATGCAAGCGATGTGAAATTTATCGCATAAAAGAAATCGATGAACCCTATAACGATGAAGTAAAAGCACGTATCTCAGGTATTCAACCCAAAGACTATACTCGCATGGGCTTTGCCATTCATCACCTCTCTCATATTCTTAATGAAATTGAAGCTAAAACCCGAATTTTTTCTTACCATTTCAGATGGCAAACCGGATGACTATGATAACTATCGAGGTGAATATGGTATTGAAGATACACGTCAAGCATTAATTGAGGAGCGACGAGATGGCATTCATTCTTATTGTATTACCATTGATAAGGAAGCAAGAGACTATTTACCACACGTGTATGTGTGCAGCAGCTTATACTGTAATTAGTGAAATACAACAATTGCCATTAAAAGTTTCAGACATCTATCGACGTTTGACTAACTGATTAAATTCAGGAAATCACCGTTTCTTCCAGTTTTAATTCAAACCAGAAAGTACTGCCCTTTCCAGGTATACTTTCAACACCTATTTTACCTTCCATCAGTTCAACCAGATTTTGTGTGATATACAAACCCAGTCCAATTCCTTCTTTTTTATTATCATATCTGTGAAAAGGCTGAAATAAACCTGCTATCTGTTGTTCCGTTAAACCATTCCCCGTATCGGTAACCGAAATTCTAACCATAGAGTCAGGACTTTCATCAATATTAATTGTTACCTTTCCATTCTCATGATTGTATTTAATAGCATTTGAAATTAAATTTATAAAAACCTGTTTTAATCTTTTAGAATCTGCTTTTAACAGATAAATATTCTTAATATTATTTATAATTTCAATATGATATTGGGATGCCACCGGATTTAATAATACAATGCTTTCATCTAAAACTCTTCCCAGCGGTATTGATTCAATTACCAGTTTAAGTTTATGAGCTTCAATTCTTGATAAATCCAGTAGCTCTTCTATTAAACTTAAAAGATGTTTACCCGAATCAATAATACCCTGTGTTTGATCATCCTGTTCTTCATTCAACTCTGGAGAATCAGACATTCTTAATAATTGGCTAAAACCCAAAATTGCATTAAGTGGTGTTCTTAATTCATGACTAATCATGGAAATAAAATTAGTTTTCGCTGTATTTGCTGCTATTGCGGCATCCTTGCTTTCAATCAACTCTTGTTCACGTTCTTCCGATTCATAACGTAAGCTGATATTTTCAATTAATTTTTGATTAATTCGTTTTGTATTTGATAATGCTAAAGTAATAAAAACAACGATTAAAAAGGCAATCACATATGATAAAAATGAAGCTATTAACATTTCACTAATTAAAAGCGGTATTAGTAAAAATATATAATATGTTGTTATATTTCGCATGCTAAAACCAAGCGATATTACTGCACCAGCACTAATTCCAATCAAAATTAAAGCAGGTATATAGTGATATACCGAATTATCATCCGGTAATAACCAGATACTCACACATGACCAGGTTAAACCTGTTAATACCAGAAGAAAATAAAATAGCCTATCCCAAAAAATTATATTTCTAATATTTTTTTTACTTTTTAAATATAATTTATATGAAATCAAACGGCCGAGACTGATGCTTACTAAAATCGAAAGCCAGACCAGCAATAATGTAGTATCAATTGATTGCCACAAGATTGAAACCAGTAAAATGCCAATCACAATCGTTGCCCCAATTGAAGCAGGCAACGCTAAATACAGAGCCTTAACAGTCTCCTGAAAAATAGTTTCATTTATACTTGGTTTTGGATTTGCTGCCTGCCCGTTGTTGCCTGAAATATTCACTACTTAATGTCCTATAGCTCCATGTAATAATTATTTATAAATATCCATCAGCATCTGCAACAGGTCCTTATCCTTATAACGCATAAATGTATCCGCCCAAGGCCTCCTAATTCACTGATATTACGGTTTATTTATCTCATTTTATCCGTACAATAGCTAGTTCTTCGTATAACTGACTATTTTGAGACCTATGGCATATATTCACCGTTTTATCCGACTTTCAAGTATTAGCTGGGTTCTGCTTCGCCATGGACTTGATGAACTTATTCTTGCTTCGCACCTGTTCCGACCCTTTCGTTTTATACGTATTTTTATGCCCTGGATCTGGCGTCAACGAAAAACACCTCGTGGCGTCAGAATTCGCCTCGCACTGGAAGATCTGGGCCCTATTTTCGTCAAATTTGGGCAAATTTTATCTACCCGTCGTGATTTATTACCTGACGATCTCGCTATTGAACTGGCAAAATTACAAGATCAGGTCACTCCCTTTGATAACCAGACCGCCTTTAACATTATTGAAAAATCACTGGGCCATCCGCTTGATGAAATATTCAGTAACTTTAGTGATGCTCCATTTGCTTCTGCCTCTGTTGCCCAGGTACATGCCGCAACATTACATAGCGGTGAAGAGGTTGTAGTAAAAGTTTTACGTCCAAACATCAAATCTGTTATTCAACGTGATATTAGCTTACTTTATATTATTGCTGATAAAATTGAACGTTACTGGCCGGCAGGAAAAAACCTTCGTCCTAAAGCCGTGGTTGCTGAATTTGAGAAAACATTGCTGGATGAACTTGATCTAATGCGTGAAGCTGCCAATGCTTCCCAACTTCGACGTAACTTTTTAAACTCAGAGAAAATTTATATTCCGGAAATATATTGGGAGCATTGTCGCAAAGATATTATGGTCATGGAGCGCATTCATGGCATCCCTATCGGTAACATTGATGCACTTGTTGAAGCAAACATAAATTTACAACAGCTTTCTGAACGTGGTGTCGAAATATTTTTTACCCAGGTTTTTCGCCATAGTTTTTTTCATGCAGACATGCATCCCGGTAATATTTTTGTTGCTGACAATGGCCAGTATATTGCTGTCGATTTTGGCATCATGGGCACGCTTAATGACACTGACCAGCGTTACCTTGCAGAAAATTTTCTGGCATTTTTTAATCGCGACTACCGCCGTGTCGCTGAACTGCACGTAAGCTCTGGCTGGGTTGATAAGAACACCCGTATTGATGAATTTGAAACAGCTATACGTGCAGTCTGTGAACCAATTTTTGATAAACCCTTAAAAGATATTTCATTTGGACATTTGCTGCTTAACCTGTTCCAGACTGCGCGCCGTTTTAATATGGAGGTGCAACCGCAACTTATCCTGCTACAAAAAACATTACTTAACATTGAAGGGCTTGGTCGCCAGCTTTATCCGGAGCTGGACTTGTGGAAAACTGCTAAACCCTTTTTAGAGCAATGGATGAAAGACAAAATCGGCCCACGTTCTTTTGTGAAACATTTAAAAGAAAATGCACCGCTGTGGGCAGAACAGTTACCTAAAATACCAAACCTTATTTTTGATGTTTTAGAACAAAGCAAAAAAGGTGAACTAAAGGTTGAGTTAAATGAAACTCAAATGCAACAAATCAAGCAGGAAATCAAATCAGGAAATAACCGCTCAATTCGGGCGATTACAGGCGGAAGCTTACTGATTACCGCAGCATTACTCGGTAATGTTGATCTGTATTTCCTGGGTGCATATAACTCCCACTTACCCGAGCTTGTTTCGGGTGGACTTGGAATTACGTTGTTACTCAGCTTATTAAAACGTTAATATTTTGTAGGTCGGCCTCATAGTGCCCCTCATAAGATATTTAGAGGGTATCAGGCCGACGCTGAAATTCGACACGACCTTTTGACTAATTATTAACTGACGTGGCAATTAAAAACTTAAGTTATTTTTCAGGTACCGCGTTGGCCTGAAGGCCAACCTACAAATAAACTACTAAAGTGAACGTCATGAAAATATCTATAATAAGCGGCAGCCACCGCAATCCTTCTCAGAGTGAAAAAATTGGACGCTACATAAAAACACTTTTTAAAAATGAATTTCCTGATACTGATCCATTTTTATATTTATTAGCAGATAACCCTCTACCACTGTGGGATCAAAGCGTCTGGGAAGATAATGAAGAATGGATAAAACGACTTGCACCTTTAAAAGAACAATTTAGCAATAGCGATGCTTTCATTATTATTACACCGGAATGGCATGGACAAGTCCCTTCTGGATTAAAAAATCTTTTTCTGCTTTTAAGCCGCTTTGAACTGGGGCATAAACCTGCCTTTATTATTTCCATCTCATCTGGAAGTGGAGGCGCCTATCCTGTTGCAGAATTGCGCATGAGCAGCTACAAAAACAATCGTCTTTGTTATATTCCGGAACAATTAATTATACGTGATGTAGAAAAAGTTTTTAATGATCAAACAAAAGACAATGACGAAAAAGCAGATACTTATTATAAAGAACGACTTAACTGGTGTTTAAAAATATTGCTTGGTTATGCTAAAGCTTTAAAAAGCATGCGAGACGAAACAGAAATCCATAATGACAAGTTTTCTAATGGTATGTGATTTTATTATGAGATTATTAAATACTGATGTCTGACTTTAACGGCCACTACCAATACAGCAAGTACGATCAACCAAAAAAGAACAAAAATAATCATTGACTGTTTGGCTTTCTTTTTTTCATACCATGTTCTGGGTTTTATCCCTTTAAATAAAAATGCAATGTTTGATGCAAGATTAACGCAAACAATATTCACGGCAAGTAATAATGCGGCACCTAATGCATACTGATAATGACCAGAACCCAACATAAGCCCCAACGTTGCGGTCGGCGGTAATATTGCAACCGCAACCATTACTCCAACTAACGAATTCGACCAACCCGCAGTTAAAGATAATACCGCAGCTGCTCCAGATACCAGTGCGAGCACAATACCATCCATGCCAACATCGGTTCTCATCATCAATTCATGGCTATCAAAATTTAACGGCCAAACAAAACCGATTAAAATAGATAGTCCTAATGCAGTAAATAATCCTGCAATATTTGATTTTAATGCTATCCAGAGTAACTTGCCTTCCCCCAAAGTAGTGGCAAAAGCTAATGCCATATTAGGACCCAGCAAAGGTGCAATGACCATTGCACCAATAACGACAGCAACGTTGTCTTTCAGCAATCCAATAGCGGCAACAATCGTTGACATGATAACCATATACATAAAATTGTTATCGAGTTTTGCGCCGGCAACTATTTTTTGATATAGCTCTTCTCTGCTACGTGTAACACTATTTTGTTTTTCCTCATCCGGATTATCTTCTTCTAAACGCGGTAATGTTGCTTCAACGGGTAAAACTAATATGCGCGTATTATCCACTGTTGTTAATAAAGATTGCAGCGCATCCATTACCGTTTGTTGTTTTTCCGGGCGAACCAGTAATCGAGTACTACAACGACCGTCTTCATCATTATGGCCCACCCATATATCAACGATTTCCTGTTGTGCGGCAATACCACGTAACGTATCGACATGCCCCTGATCCGTAATAACTTCAATAATACGCATTCAACATTTTACTCTTTGTAACGGTGCTTCTACTTCATTACGCTTTTCTTTGCCTGATAACAATTCAATTAATGCCAGGGTAAAATCTATTGCCGTACCTGGACCTCTTGAAGTAATAACATTTCCATCAATCACCACGGCCTTTTCTTCGTAAGTCATATTATTAACAGGAAATTTGTCGAGAGCCCCCGGAAAACTCGTAGCATGTTTGCCTTCTAATAATCCTGCTGTTGCTAATACTCTCGGTGCAGCACAAATAGCGGCAGTATATTTATTATGCAACGCCATCTTTTTAACTAATATCTGGATACGCTTATCATTATTCAGATGATCCGCGCCAGGCAAGCCACCCGGTAATACAATCATATCAAAATCATCTTCTAATACATCATCCAACTGTTTATCAGGCACCATCTTCATGCCACGGCTGGCTATTACAACCTGGTTATCAAGCCCTGCGGTAACAACATTAATGCCGGCACGTGTTAATAAATCAGTAATAGTAACCGCTTCAAGTTCTTCACAACCTTGTGCTAATGGAACAAGTACTAAAGGAATACGATCTAATGGTGTACGGGCTTTTTCCATAACGCGAGTTTTCTTTGTTGTTGTAACATTATCAATTCAGAGACTGGCACAAGCTTTATACCTTCACTCTCCAGTTTTGGTAACCATTCCTCTAATACCGATAAGGTCATTTTTTTGGGATGTGCAATTGCTAAAGCAGTTCCGTTGCGCTGTGCTTTTGCAATCAATTTTGCAAGTTGTTTTTGAATAAAAAGTTTCGAATTTTCATGATCAATAAAAATATCTCGCTGAATACTTTGCAGACCTTCAGCACGAGCCACTTTTAATGCAACACTGTTACTTGTTGTTCTACTATCAACAAAAAACAAATTCTTTTCAGATGCAACCTCATGCATTAACCGCTTCATCCAAAGTTGACTTTTGGTTAACAAGCTACCCATGTGATTGTTAAACCCACTAACATAAGGGATTGAATTAATATTTGATTCTAATACTTTAATGAATTTTTTCTCTGTCATACATTCGGTTAATCCTCCTGGCCCTAATTTTTTTCCTCCTTCGGCTTCCATTGGTAAATGCAGCATCACCTCTTTATTTTGTTCATGGACAAGTTGTGATAACTGATTAACATGAGGGGCATGTGGCAAAAATGAATAGGTTATTGCACCTTGCAAATTAACTGCGCGGTAACCGGATTTTAAACGGTAGCCCATATCATCAATAATAATGCTGATAGCTGGCTGGCTATAATTGTGGTTGCTTATAACAGGAGTAAGCGGGAGGTCATTAGCCTGCACCATTGATATTACAAATGGATACAGGCTAATAAATAAATAACGAAATCTATTCAGAACATATTGATTTCGTTTTAACACTTTAATTATGCCGGAAATTACTGTTGTAATTGTTTAACCAGGCTAATGCCTTTTAATAAATTTAAAGCTTCATATAAAGCATAATCTTCTTTGGCTAAAACCATCTTTTCTTTCATGTCCTTGCTATCTTTTATTCCATTATTGTTTTCTTCATCTGCATCTCCATTTTTCAAATGACCAGATAAATCTTTTTCTTTGGTTGGTTTAAAACCATTATCTTCTCTTTTCGATACTTTCACATCATCCAGCACTATATCTGGCGTAATACCTTTTGCCTGAATAGAGGTGCCATTCGGCGTATAATAACGTGCTGTTGTTAATTTAAGTGCACTGCCATTACCTAAAGGAACAACTGTTTGTACCGATGCTTTACCGAACGATAACGTTCCCATAATTATGGCGCGCTTGTGATCCTGTAAAGCACCCGCAACAATTTCGGAAGCCGAAGCAGAACCACCATTAATTAAAACAACAATGGGGGCCTCATTAATCAAATCCATACCTTTTGCGCTGTAGGTCGTTGTATTTGATTTATCACGGCCTTTAATACTAACAACAATACCTTCTTCTAAAAATGCATCTGAAACTTCAACAGCCGCACTTAATAATCCACCCGGGTTATTGCGTAAATCCAGCACTAATCCTTTAAGCTTTTTGTTATTAGCTTTTTTCAGTTTGGAAATAGCTTTACGTAAATCGGCACCTGTGCGTTCCTGAAAAGCTGAAACTCGAATATAACCAAAACCTTTTGCTAACGTTTTACTACGTACACTTTGAATTTTAATAATCGCGCGAGTTATCTTTATCTTAAGAGGTTTATCTGTGCCTTCACGGACTATCGTCAAAAGGATATCTGTTTTAGGCTTGCCGCGCATAATACTAACTGCATCTTCCAGACTCATGCCCTTAACGTTCTTTTTATCCAGACGAATAATTAAATCACCTGACTTAACACCCGCTCTTTCTGCTGGTGTATCATCAATAGGAGAAATAACGTTTACAAAGCCATCTTTCATTCCAACGACGATTCCCAATCCACCAAATTCTCCACTGGTGCCTTCGCGTAAATCTGTAAATGCTTTTTTATCTAAATAAGCTGAATGAGGATCTAAACCACTAAGTAATCCACGGATAGCGTTTTCCAGTAACTCCTTATCTTCAACTTCCTCAACATAATTTTGTTTAATTTTTCCAAAGACTTCACTCAAAGAACGAATATCTTTCAGAGGAATTGATTGTGCAGAAGATGCCGAATTTTGTTTATCCGCTAAAACGCCTTGCCCCACCGCTAACATGACGCCTAGCAGCAGTCCTAAACCAAGAATAAGAGTATTACGTGTCATGCTTTTCATTTACTGTCCTTTATCCTAAAACTAACCATTAGCACCCTGTTCGAATGCTTTTTGCCAAAGTATCACATTACCTTATTGATTTTAAAGTAAAATCAATAACTTGCTGCACAAATGGCAGTAATTTTCTCAAAAATTGCTGTCATTGCGAGAAAGAACTGAAAAATAAACATTATTCAGTTCTGACGTGGCAATCTCATGATGACCGCCACATAACTAAAGATTGCTTCATTTCACCCACAATGACAGAAAAAGTAATATATAAAAAGTATTAACCCCGGCACCATTTAACCGGATTACTCGGCTGTCCTTTAACCCGTATTTCAAAATACAGAGCACTTTTCAACTGTCCACCGCTTCGACCCACGCTCGCTATAACCTCACCTTCTTCAACCCAGTCACCTGTCTCTTTATATAGTGCCTGATTGTAGCCATACAAGGTCATATAACCATCACCATGATCAATAATAAGCAACATTCCATAACCACGTAACCAGTCAGCATAAGCAACTCGACCGTGTGAGATAGCTTTCACTTCTTGGCCTTCAGCGCTGGGAATGAGCACACCATTCCACTTAATATTAGCGGCCTGGCGAGACTTACCAAAAAGGCGTTTAACTTTTCCCTTAACTGGCCATTTTAACCGGCCACGTCGCTTACCAAAGGTTTCACGTTTATCTATTTCCGTTAACATCGAAGGCATAATGTTACGAATTTCTTTTAATAGTTGCTGCAATAACTGCTCATCAGCAACAAATTTTTTCAAGCGGCTACCCTGTTCAGCAATGTCTTTTTCCATTGCTTTTACAATGCTGGAGCGATCAATAAAATCTTCTTCTAATTTTTGTTTTTCAACTTGCTGTTGCTTACGCGATACTTTTAATTCTTTTGTTTTAATTTTTACCTGTCTGGAAAGAAGATCAAGTTTTTCAATAGTAACAACGGCTTCATCAATATGATGACTGCGAGCTTTATGAAAATAATCGTAATAAGTCAGTGTTCTACCAATTGCAGCAGGGTTCTCCTGGTTAAGAAGTAACTTAAGATATTCCTGGTGACCAATCATATAGGCTGCCCGGATTTGCTGGCTTAAAATATTACGCTGGCTGGCAAGTTTATTGCGGGTTTTTTGTTGTCGTTTTTTTAATTTTTTTAATTCGCGTTTTTGTTTACGCAAATGATGATTTATTTTTTTTAATACATAAGCACGTTCGCCTATACGTACTTCTATATCTTTTAAAAATTTCGTTGCCGAATTTTTTTCTTCTTGTTTTTGTTCGATTTTCTGGCGTAGTTCACTCATACGCTCGCGTAATTTTTCAAGCTCTTGTTTTTTTTCCTGACGTTGTTCTTCGCTTAAACTTGAATCAAAGTCATCGTCGAAATCAGCATATATAGAAGGACTAAAAAAAAGAAAAAGAATGAAGTAAATAATTCCCCTGAATGATGTTATTCTTTCAGAGGTAAGCAACACTAAATAAGGCTCGGTTGATTTTCATCTTCACGCGGCCCCACTAAAGAACGCCCTGTCATTTCAGCTGGTTGTTCAAGCCCCATTAAATAAAGCATGGTCGGTGCTACATCAGATAACGCGCCCGTGCTTTCCATTTTTGCATCTCGGCCATAGTAAACAAACGGCACCGGGTTTGTTGTATGTGCAGTATGGGGTTGTCCGGTTTCTTTATTAAACATCATTTCAGCATTGCCGTGATCAGCAGTAACTAACATCTCACCTCCCGCCTTTTCAATCGAAACAAGTAAGCGTGCTAAACAATCATCAAGAGTTTCAATCGCCTTTACTGCAGCATCAAAATTTCCACTGTGCCCAACCATATCTGCGTTAGCATAATTGCAAATAATGACATCATATTTGCCACCTTCCATCGCTTCGACCATATGATCAGTTAACTTAATCGCATTCATCTCCGGTTGTTGATCATACGTTGCAACATCCGGTGACGGCACCAAAATTCGTTCTTCAAATTCAAACGGTTCTTCACGACCACCATTAAAGAAAAAAGTCACATGAGCATATTTTTCTGTTTCAGCAATACGCAATTGATGCATACCCAGCTGTGAAATGTAATCGCCAAAAACATTCGTTAAACGTTCGGCAGGATAAGCAACCGGAATATCATATTCAGAGTGATATTCTGTAAGACTGGTAAAACTACCCAGCTTTGGTACTCGTCCACGCTCAAAAGCATCAAAATCTTCTTCAATAAAGGGACGGGTAATTTGACGTGCACGATCTGAACGATAATTCATAAAAATGATCACATCGCCATCTTCTACTGTGACTGCTTTTCCATCTTCAGGCACAATTGCTGTTGCTTTAACAAATTCATCGGTCTCATCACGCTCATAGGCATTTTCTAATGCCGCCAAAGCGGATTCAGCCTGAAACTCACCTTTACCATCAGTAATTAATTCATATGCACTCTGAATTCGAGGCCAACGGTGATCCCGATCCATTGCGTAATAACGACCAATAATTGAAGCAAAACGTCCATGCCCCAATTCAGTAAATTTTTCCTGCATTGCCTCAATTGAGGCTTCAGCACTTTTGGGAGCGGTATCACGACCATCAAGAAAAGCATGTAAATAAACATTTTCTACACCCTGATCAACCGCAAGCTGGCACATAGCATGAATATGCTGCTCATGACTGTGTACACCTCCGGGTGACAATAAGCCCAGAATATGAACAGCTTTGTTATTTTCTTTCGCAATCGCGACTGATTCTATTAAGGTATCGTTGCTAAAAAATGAGCCCGTTTTTATCGAACGACTAACACGGGTATATTCCTGGTAAACCACCCGCCCGGCACCAAGGTTTAAATGACCCACTTCTGAGTTACCCATTTGCTCTGCAGGCAGGCCAACTTCAGCCCCAGAACCCTTTATATAAGTATGTGGATTCTCTTTCCACAGCTTATCCCAGGTTGGCTTGTGTGCTGAGGCAATCGCATTGCCTTCAATTTCTTCAGAATGACCAAAACCATCCAGAATGACTAAAACAATTGGCTTTAAATTCAATGACATAGCTATATATTTACTTTTTACCACAAATTATATTTTAGACTAAATCTAAAATTAGTCTGATTAATCCGCTAGGATACCGATTTTGCGGCATGAATAGAAGAATTCACTTAAATATTAATTTACCCTTCTCAAACGGTAGATTATTGTATAATGTTTTATTAATAAAGAGCAGACTATGTATTGTTAATTAACAGTGTTTAAGCCTATTATAAAACCGTATTAAATTTGGGGATTCCAGCAATGGATGGATTAGCTATGACAGAAACTACAATGCCATCATTAATTACAAAGGATGAAGATATTGAACGCGCATCACGCTCGCTCAAAGCAATGTCACATCCTTTACGATTGAAAATACTTTGTACTCTTGGTGACCAGGAAATCAGTGTTCAGGATATTGTTGAACATGTGGGTACTTCACAAAGTAATATTTCACAGCATCTTGCTATCTTACGTGATAAAGGTATTCTTTTTTCACGTAAAGATGCCAACCGCGTGTATTACAAAGTGGGTGACGCCAGAACTTTAAAATTAATTGATATGATGCGTGAAGTTTTCTGTACATCTGAACTTTAAATAAATTTTAATGCCCATATGATAAGGGCATTCTTTTCAATATTAACTTCATTACATTTAAGGTATAACTATGTCTATTACTCGTAAAATTCGCATTATGGCAGGCTTTGTTGTTTTGCTTTCATTAGCTCTGGGTGTCGAAGCAAGCCCAATTTTTCAAAATGTTAACTGGTTATGGTTAACAACCTTCGCAGGTTTTAACTTGTTTCAAAGTGGGATTACCGGCTTTTGTTTGCCTGAAATTATTTTAAAGAAAATGGGTAAAGACTGCGAATCTTGCTCTTAAATTTTCCTTTTATTCTAAAACACATTGCCCGTGGTTGTTTCGCAATCACGGGTTTTTAATTAAAGATTAATAACACTCAAAGCTCAAAATATCATGGATCAACTTATTACCTTTACCAGCAATAACACTATTCTTGTCGTTGCTATTATTCTTGTTTCACTCATGCTGATTCACAACCTGGTCGGTGAAAAACTTCGTGGCTACAGTTCTATCTCACCGGCCCAAAGTACACAAATGATTAATCATGATGATGCATTAATTCTTGATGTTCGCGAAAACAATGAATATAGTTCTGGTCACATTATTAATTCCTTGCATATTCCTCTTTCAACTTTAACAACACGATTAGGGGATCTTGAAAAATACAAAGCTAAAGCGGTCATTATCGCCTGCCGCTCTGGTAATCGCTCATCACAGGCCTGTACAAAATTAAAGAAAGAAGGTTTTGAACAGGTTTTCAATTTAAGTGGTGGAGTAATGGCATGGGAAAGCGCCAACTTACCGTTAGTAAAGAAATAGATTTAAAGATAATAAACAGATTATAAAACACCATTAATATTTAATAAAATTGATAGAGAATATTTGTTATGACCAAAGTTGAAATTTTCTGCACCCCTTTTTGTCCTTACTGCATTCGTGCTAAAAAATTACTCGAACATAAAAATGTAGAATATGAAGAAATTCGTGTTGATCAAGAACCAGAACGCCATGATGAAATGATCGCACGCAGTAAACGTACTTCCGTTCCACAAATCTTTATTGATGATTATCATGTTGGTGGTTGTGATGATTTATTTGATCTTGAAGCTGAAGGCACTCTTGATTCACGTTTGGGCTTATAAGTGAACTAAGTTGACCATGAGCGAAAACCTGCATATCGTTTGTCCTTTTTGCGATAGCATCAACCGTCTTCCGGCTGAAAAACTTTCTGCCAATGATTCAAAGGTTAAGTGCGGTAAATGCAAAAAACCATTGTTTACTGGTGAAGTACTGGAACTAAATTCTGGCAATTTCAACAAACATATAACACGTAATGATATACCTATGCTGGTTGATTTTTGGGCGCCGTGGTGTGGTCCCTGCAAAATGATGGCACCAGTTTTTGTCCAGGCAGCGCAACAATTACAACCCGGGATCCGCGTTGCCAAAATTAACACTGAAGCAGAACAACAACTTGCAGCACAGTTTCAAATACGTAGCATTCCTACCCTTGCTATATTTAAAAATGGAAAAGAAATAATCCGCACAGCGGGTGCGATGGATTTACAAAATCTCATTACCTGGGTTAAGCAAAATACAGCTTAAAATAGCTATTTAATTCAAACCTATTTCGACGCGGGAACAATCATGCCTGATACAAAAGAAACAACTAAAGAACAAGCCAACAACAATAGCGAACCTCATTTCTCGATTGAAAAACTTTATTTAAAAGATGTTTCGTTTGAATCACCCGGTGCACCGGCTGTTTTTACCGATGACTGGAGCCCTGAAATTAATATGGAACTTAATTCACAAGGAAAGCCCATTGATGATAATGTTTATGAGGTCGAATTAAGCATTACCGTTACTGCAAAAAATAAAGATAAAACCAGTTTTTTAGTCGAAATTAAACAATGCGGAATTTTTTCTATCAATGGTATGGATGAAACAAATTTAAACGGTATGTTAGGTAGCTTTTGCCCTAATATTTTATTTCCTTATGCACGTGAGGCTATCTCTGATCTTGTGACTAAAGGTGGTTTTCCTCAATTATTGCTGGCACCGGTTAATTTTGATGCAATATATTCTCAACACATACAAAATAGTGAAGGTGAAACAATTAACTAAGCCATGAGCATTAATAACTCTCAAGCAATCGCTGTTTTAGGTGCCGGTTCATGGGGCACGGCACTTGCTATGCTGCTTGGACAAAATAATCATCAGGTTAATCTTTGGTCGCATAATGCTAAACACGCAACATCAATGCAAAAAACGCGTGAAAATGCTCGTTATTTACCCGGCCTGACTTTTCCTGAAACATTATCGATTAGCGCTGATCTTGAAACTACATTCAAAGATGTCACAAATATTCTTATTGTCGTACCAAGCCATGCTTTTCGACAAACGCTTGAAACAATAAAACCTTTTGTTACAAACTCACACCGCATCGCCTGGGCAACTAAAGGACTTGAAGCAAACACTTATAAACTCTTGCATCGAGTTGCACGAGAAGTATTAGGCGATAAAGTTTCACTCGCGGTTATCTCCGGCCCTACTTTTGCAAAAGAAGTCGCACAAGGTTTACCCGGTGCGGTCGCTATTGCATCAGATGATCAAAGCTTTGCTTTAGACTGGGCTCATTTATTACATAATGATCATTTCCGTGCCTATACCAGTGAAGACATGATCGGTGTTGAAATTGGTGGCGCCTGCAAAAATGTTATTGCCATCGCTGCCGGTATTGCTGATGGTATGGGATTTGGCGCTAATGCACGTGCTGCATTGATTGCCCGTGCACTGGCTGAAATATCCCGACTCGGTATTTCTCTGGGAGCAAATGCTGAAACCTTTACCGGTTTAACCGGCCTGGGTGATTTAGTGCTAACCTGTACAGATGATCAATCACGCAACCGTCGTACTGGTATTGCGCTGGGTGAAGGTAAGGATCTTGAGTCCGTTATTAAACAAATTGGGCAGGTTGTAGAAGGCGTCGCAACAGCAAAAGAAGTTGTTTCTTTAGCAAAAAAACAAAATATTGACATGCCTATTACAGAGCAGGTTTATAATGTGTTATATAAAAACACTTCTCCGCAAGACGCTGTCAATGCTTTATTTAATCGCGCTATAAAAAAAGAAATATAAAAATTAATTCAGTTTGTTTTTTACAATCTTCATAAGACTTTCAAAATTAACAGGCTTTTCAACTAAAACATCCATTCCCGCTTCAATATAACTTTTACGCTCGTCATTCATTACACTCGCAGTCATTCCTATAATAGGTGCCTGGCTTAAGTTTTTTTCTTTTATTATTTTAGTTGCCTTAATACCATTCATTACCGGCATATGTACATCCATTAAAATAACATCAACATTGTTTTCTTGCAGATAATCTACGGCCAGTTTTCCATTTTCAGCAATAATAATTTTATGGCCTTTTTCTTTTAACCATGTATTAATAGCTAAACGACTGATTTGATCATCTTCAACAAGTAAAATAGTAATTGGATTCAATGATACATTTGCTGTTACTTTCATTTCATTTGTCTTACCTTCTTCAGCAACAGGAAAGGAAAAATCCAGAATAAAATGTGAGCCTCTTCCCTCGACAGAATCAATTTTTATTTTTCCACCTAAAGCATCAATAATTTTCTTGCAAATAGGTAAGCCTAAACCAACACCCCTGTTATATATACGCGTTGGTGAAAGTTGCTGGAACGGCTCAAAAATACTATCAATTTTGTCACTTGGTATGCCCATTCCTGTATCATTTACTTCAATATGAAGATTAATATTTCTATCATCGAGCATGTTGCCATTCATGATAAAATTTATTTCACCATGAGAGGTAAACTTAACTGCATTATTAATAAGATTAATTACAACCTGTTTTAAACGAACATCATCTGTAATTAAATAAGCAGGTAATGCATCATTAATCTCAACATTAAAATGCACATCTTTTTCATCAAACAGAAACTCAGCCTGTAATAAAATATCTTCCAGAAAATCCCATAATTTAAATGTTCTGATATTTAGTTCTAACTTACCCGATTCAATTCTTGATAAATCAAGTAAATCATCAATCAAACTCATAAGAATCCCGCCAGCACGATCAATAGACTGAAGATACTCGCGTTGCTTTTCATCAAGCTCTGTTGTACGTAGAACCTGAACCAGGCTTAACATTCCATTCATCGGTGTACGAATTTCATGGCTCATATTTGCCAGGAAAAGACTTTTTGTTTTACTAGCCGCATGTGCTCCTTCTAAAGCAAAGTCCAGGTTTTTTATAACCGCAGCCAAATCATAATTTTTATTCTCTAACTGGGTCTCATAATTTTTTATCTGCGTAGTGTATACCCTGCTTAATAAACCAAAAACAAATAAACTTAAACAAGCCGTTTGGATCGCAGTATCTGAAAGCTGTAAGTCAAGATAAGCATGGGTGAAAATAATAATTAGAATAGAAATCAGAGTAAGGATATTCCCCGAGCGCTCACCCAACAACATATAGGTAAGATAAATCGCAACATAAAACCAGGCAATACGAAACTCATCATGTAATACCGTAACCAGTGCAATAGCAAAAACAAGAAGTGAAGCAAGAACCTGTGCCCAGGCAATTTTCCTGAACCATTGTTTATTTTTACGTAATATTAATATAAGGAAAGCATTGAAAAATGCATAAGTAATATTGGTTGTCGGTTGTATCTCACCAATATCCATTAAACCCACTTTACCTAAGACACCAATTAGCGCACCAAAAAACAGCGAAATCACCATAAAATAATTTAGCGTGCGAAATCTGAACTGCAGATGACTCTCTGATTCACCAAAATCAAAACCACTGCTCAGAAAATTTGAAAGAGTAAATCTATTAATTACCCTGTACCTCGTATAACATCTATGTCTATTAGAGTATAATTGTATTAAACGCTTCCTTTAAATTCCAGTTGGCGCCATGCTTCATAGACCATTAAGCTTACTGCATTCGACAAATTCAAACTACGATTAGTTGGCTGCATGGGAATACGCAACACGTGTTCCAGTCCGAGATTTTCCCTTACTTTTTCTGGCAATCCTCGTGTTTCCGGGCCAAATATAAAAACATCACCTTCTTTGAAATCTACATCATGCACGAACTGCTGCCCTTTGGTTGAAATTCCAAACATCCGATCTGGCTTCACTTTTTTTATAAACTCATCTAAAGAGTCATATTCCTGTACTGCAGCAAACTCATGGTAATCCAGCCCGGCTCGTCGAAGTTTTTTATCATCCATATCAAAACCCAGCGGATGAATAAGATGAAGCTGTGAACCCGTGTTGGCACACAAACGAATAATATTACCTGTATTAGCGGGAATTTCGGGTTCAAAAAGGACAATGTGGAACATAAATAAGCCATATATGTAAGAAAAATCAAAAACATTTTACCGCAGAGGCGCAAAGAACACAGAGTTTTAAGACATTTTAACGACAATAATCACTTTGTAGTAATCAAGATGATTTACCCCATACACTATGGCTATACTTTTCTTTGCCTTGACGTTCTTTGCGACTCTGCGGTGAAACAATCTTTTGATTTTTTGCCTGTACCTTTTGCCTGCTTCCTTGTATCTTCTCGGATATGACTATAAAGAACAAAGGCTTACTGAAAACTGAATTCTGTGGCATGAATTTCAATACGCCACTGGTACTTTTATCTGGCTGTGTCGGTTTTGGTGAAGAATATACCCGGGTAGAAGGTTATTCGAATGAAGACGTGGGAGCCGTTTGCCTTAAAGGCACAACGGTCGAACCTCGCCTTGGCAACAAACCACACCGAGTTTATGAAACACCCATGGGAATGTTAAATGCCATTGGTTTGCAAAATCCAGGTGCAGATCACGTTATTAATAAAATCCTACCCGAGCTACCGCTCAATGAAACTCGTTTTATTGCCAATTTATCCGGCTCAACTATTGAAGATTATGCCGAAATTGCTCGTCTTTTCGACGATACAGATATTGATGCGGTGGAAATCAATATTTCCTGCCCAAATGTTAAATGTGGCGGAATGGCCTTTGGCAATGATCCTGAAATGTCTGCCCGGGTCGTTGAAGTCTGTCGTAAAGCAACAAGCAAACCCATTATTACCAAACTTTCTCCCAACCAAACTGATATAGCTGAAAATGCGCGACGCTGTATTGAAGCAGGTACCGATGGTTTTGCTGTTATTAATACTATGATGGGTATGGCCATTGATATTGAGTCTCGCACACCGATCATTGGTAATAATCAAGGCGGCTTATCAGGCCCCGCAATTAAGCCCATTGCTTTACTTAAAGTACACCAGGTTTCGCAAGTCTGCCGTGAACACAATATTCCCATAATTGGTCAGGGTGGCATTACCACTGCAGAAGATGCCATCGAATTTTTGATCGCTGGCGCAACAGGTATAGGAATTGGCACAGCCCTCTTTTATGATCCGTTAATTTGTAAAAAAATTAATCTTGGTATTACAGACTATTTACAAAAACATAAATTGAAGAATGTCTCTGAATTAATAGGAACATTATCACTAAACACCTAATTTACTTAATAAATTTAAATAAAAGCCGATATAGGTGATAATAAATTATTAATTCTTCCGGTTAATGATTATTTACACAAGGCAGATAAAAATTAAGTATATTTATTTTAATGGCAGGAAGCTCATAATTAGAACAACGCAAGAAGCGTTGTCGAGGAGCCTATATGGCGGCCACCGCACCACGTAAAAAAATTCGACTAGGTGATTTATTGGTTGAAAAAGGTCTCATTACTGAAGACCAGCTCATGCAATCACTGGCAGCTCAAAAGAAAACCGGACAAAAACTTGGACGAACATTAATTTCAAACGGCCTGGTTACCGAAGAACAAATGCTGGAACTGTTATCTACTCAGCTACAAGTTCCGTTCATTGATCTCAAACAATATAATTATGACTCTAAAACCATTCAGATTATTCCTGAAACCCTGGCGCGTCGTTATCGTGCTATTTCCCTGAAAAAAAATCCTGATGGCAGCCTGCTTGTTGGAATGGCTGATCCGACTGATATTTTTGCCTACGATGAATTATCTAAGCAACTCAAATGCCATTTACATCTTGCGGTAGTACGTGAATCTGAAGTTTTATCTACCATTGATATGGTTTATCGTCGTAC
>VAPK010017146.1_pt1 | contig 21266 bp, 21 predicted proteins | sample 3395031 | NCBI WGS metagenome assembly VAPK01 (sample SAMN08290443, study PRJNA428436) | hydrothermal vent metagenome | isolation source: Deep-sea hydrothermal vent chimney 1 | place: Pacific Ocean: Juan De Fuca Ridge
CCGCTGCGGCAGATTGGTGGGGTTTTGGACATATGTTTAGTTTAATACACTACACTAATATTCAACATGACTAGTCTATGACTTTGGGGACCAGGTAGAGTCCTCGTTCTACTTGGGGGGCGATCGCCTGAAATCCATCACGTTGATTTAATTCAGTATTTTTATCTTCTCTGAGCCGTTGCTTATTATCTTGTGGGTGTGCCATGGGTTCGACGTTTTTGGTGTTCACGGCATTCATTTGATCGACTAAATCGAGGATTTTAGATAACTCGCGCGAATACCCAGGGATATCTTCTTGTTTGATAGATAGCCGTGCTAAATGCGCAATTTTCTCTACATCTTCCTTATCCAGCGACACTATAAATGTGCTCCCGTGTTTGTTGTGAGGTTAAAAGGGCGTCAAATTTACCATAGTTAGTTGTATTATGGGAAATGGTAGAGGGCGATTGGGCTAAAGTCAGGATTAAGCTCATAAGAACGGGTCCGCACTAAACTACAGTTAAAACTGAGCTACACTAGAGTTGTGAGTTTCTAATTTTACATTTATAGTTACGCCATCGTAATCGACTATGGGGTACTATTCTTGCTCTAACTACTTGCCACTGCTACAGTAATCTTTACTTTCTATAGGAATTAACACTGACTTATGTTTTCGCGTCTAACTGGGGTTTTCTCTAACGATCTTTCTATTGATTTAGGTACCGCCAATACACTGATTTACGTTCGGGGGCAGGGTATTGTGCTCAATGAACCATCAGTAGTGGCTATTCGTCAGGAACGTGGGCCTGGCGGTCCACGCAGTGTCGCGGCAGTCGGATTGGACGCAAAACGGATGTTAGGGCGTACACCGGGTAACATTGTTGCGATTCGACCAATGAAAGATGGCGTTATTGCTGATTTCACTGTGACCGAAAAGATGCTGCAAACCTTTATCCGCAGTGTTCACGAGGATAAATTTAAGTTTTTCAGGCCCAGTCCACGCGTTTTAGTGTGCGTACCGTGTGGTTCAACCCAGGTTGAGCGACGGGCAATCAGAGAATCGGCTGCGGGCGCCGGGGCGCGTGAAGTATTTTTGATTGAAGAGCCCATGGCGGCGGCGATTGGAGCGGGATTACCGGTTTCCGAAGCAAATGGGTCAATGGTATTGGATATCGGTGGTGGTACGACGGAGGTGGCGATTATCTCACTGGCGGGCATTGTTTATTCAGCATCGGTGCGTATCGGCGGTGACCGCTTTGATGAAGCGATTATTTCTTATATTAGAAGGAATTACGGGACACTGATTGGCGAAGCGACAGCGGAAAGAATAAAGCACGAAATTGGATCAGCCTATCCGGGTGACGAAGTGCGGGAAATAGAAATCAAGGGACGTAATTTGGCCGAAGGTGTGCCGCGAAGTTTTACTATAAACAGCAATGAAATCCTTGAAGCGCTGCAAGAGCCGTTATCCGGGATAGTCGGTGCGGTGAAGACGGCGCTGGAACAGACGCCCCCCGAGCTGGGCGCGGACGTGGCTGAACGTGGCATGGTATTGACTGGCGGCGGTGCGTTGTTAAGAAACCTTGATCGTCTGATTATGGAAGAGACGGGTTTGCCCGTGGTTATAGCAGAAGATCCATTGACGTGTGTGGCACGTGGTGGTGGCCGCGCATTGGAGATGATGGATGAACATGGCGGAGATTTGTTTGTATTGGATTAAAGTCGGGCAGGAATATACCGTTTATATATGTATATTTTGGGAGGAATATTTTTCAACTTGGTAAAATAAGAATTTATTACTAGCGAAACTAGTGATTAAGATATAAGAAATGAAAAGTGCTAATAGCAAATTCGAGTTTATTGGCGGAGCATAGCAATAAAATCTCTATTCATTAAAGGTCCTTCTTCCACAACCCGCTTGGTGATACTCAGTATCCTTTCCATCGCGCTTATGACGTTAGACCACCGGCAACAGCACCTTGAAACTGTTCGAGGGGCGCTCAGTGTGGTCATATATCCTTTGCAGCAATTAGTCAATATTCCGGTTAGCCTGGGCCTATGGGTGACAGGTTCGTTTACCGATCGAGCAGATTTATTGAAGGAAAATACTAATCTGCGGATGCAGCAAACTATATTGAAAACGCAGCTGCAAAAATTTTCTGCAATTGAGGCGGAAAATCTACGTTTACGTGAATTGTTACAGTCCTCCCAGCGCGTTAAAGAAAAGGTGCTTATTGGTGAAATAATAGCAGTTGATCTCGATCCGTTTACACGTCAGATTGTAATAAATAAAGGTAGCAATTTTGGTGTGTTTAACGGACAACCCATACTCGATGCTGATGGGGTAATGGGGCAGGTTATTCATGTTGGTCCTTTTTCCAGTACCGCGATGCTGATCACTGATCCTAGTCACGCCACTCCAGTAGAATTAAATCGCAACGGCTACCGCGCAATCGCGATTGGTACTGGCGGTACGAGTATTCTAGAGTTGACGAATATTCCGAACAGCGCAGATATTGTGATCGATGATCTTTTGGTGACATCGGGTCTGGGTGGGCGATTTCCACCGGGTTACCCAGTTGGTAGGATCAGTGAAGTCGATACAGATGTTAGCCGGTCTTATGCAAAAGTGGTGGTGACACCCAGCGCTAATCTTGATCGTGGACGAGAAGTTTTGTTGGTCTGGTCGGCGGATAAAAAAAATGAGTCTGAGGAAGAGCCGGGTGTTTCAGATGCTGAAGACACTTTAAAAAACGCTGAAGGTTCATTACCTAGCTCTTTATCTAACGACGCTGAAGGCTCTTTATCTAACGATGCTGAAGGCTCTGTATCTAACACTGCGACCGTAGAAGCTGTAGCTGCCGAAGTTTCAGTTGCAGAAGTGCCGGTTTCTGAATCTGTTTCTGAAAACAGGGACATTGAGTCTAACGCAACAAATGTGGAGCCAGATCAATGATATCGACGCGGCGCTCCGGTACCGGTAGTTTGTTTATTTTTGCTAGCTTCATTATTGCTCTGATGGCGGTAATGATACCATTACCAGATTTTCTTAGCCTGTTTCGCCCGGAGTTGGTTACTATATTGCTGATATACTGGTGCATTGAAGCGCCGGATCGCGTGGGGGTTGGCTATGGTTGGGTGACTGGATTGATGTTAGATGTGGTCCAGGGCGCTTTGCTTGGGCAACATGCTTTTGCATTAGCACTTGTTGCCTGGATTACCGTAAAATTACACCAACGAATTCGGGTTTATCCTAAAGGGCAGCAGGCGTTAAGTATTTTCGTGTTAATTGTTTTAAGTCAGATGATCGTATTATGGGTGCAGGGGGTTATTGGTAAATCACCTAATACCTGGATGTATTGGTTGCCTTCCATCACGAGCATGATTATTTGGCCCTGGGTAGATACGTTAATGCGCAAAGTGCGTACAGTTTATAGAGTTTCCTAGACTCCACAATGAGTCTTCGTATTGCAATAAAAGACCATATTCGTGAGACTCAGCTCTTTAATCAGCGGGCTGTGGCGTTTCTCTTTATATCCGCTTTGTTAATGCTGTTCATCGTTGCGCGGATGTTTTATCTGCAAGTGGTTAGCCACGATCATTTTACTACGCTCTCAACAAAAAACCGTCTTCGAGTTGTTCCAGTTGCACCAACACGGGGGTTGATATATGACCGTAATGGAATTGTGCTTGCGCAAAATTTACCTTCTTTTGTATTGAAGGTTGTGCCTGATCAGGTTGAAGATATGGCGAGTACATTGGATAAGCTACGAGATATGATCTCGATCAGTAATAACGATATTGCTGTTTTTAGAAAAATGGTTAAACGAAGTCCTTCTTTTAGTTCCATCCCATTACGTTTTCGTTTGAATGATGAGGAAGTAGCCCGGTTTGCAGTTAACAGACATCGTTTTTCGGGGGTGGACATAGAAGCGCGATTAACACGCCACTACCCGTTAGCTGGATTGACAGCCCATGTCGTCGGTTATGTTGGACGTATTAACGAAGCAGAGTTACAACGTATCGACACCGTAAATTACGGCGGTACGGACCATATCGGGAAAACCGGTATAGAGAAATATTATGAAAATATTCTACATGGTAATGTGGGTTACCAGGAAGTGGAGACCAACGCACAAGGAAAATTGATCCGCGTATTAAAAGGTACACCACCTGCGCCAGGCCAAAATATTTATTTGAATATTGATGCAAATTTACAGCGTATCGCTACAGCTGCGATTGGTAATAATAATGCATCAGTAGTGGCTATTGAGCCAGCCAGCGGTGCGGTATTGGCACTGGTAAATACGCCTTCTTTTGATCCCAATTTATTTGTGAATGGTATAGATCCTAAAACTTATAGAGAATTAACAAATTCTCTAGAGCAGCCACTATTTAATCGTGCTCTTGCAGGGCGATACCCTCCTGGTTCGACGATTAAACCTTTTCTTGGGCTAGCGGGTTTGGAAACTGGCACAATTGATCATGATAGCAGCGTGTCCTGTATCGGTTACTACTTGTTGAAAGGCGATAGAACTCGGCGAAAATATCGTGATTGGAAAAAAAAAGGCCATGGTAAAACTCAGCTCGATAAAGCGATAGTGCAATCATGTGATATTTATTTTTACGATTTAGCGTATAAGCTTGGGATAGACAAAATGTCCAAATTTCTGGATTTATTTGGCTTTGGGAAAAAAACAGGTATTGATATACACGGAGAACTAAGAGGTTTAAATCCATCACGCCAGTGGAAACGGGAGAATCGTCAGATGGTATGGTATCCTGGAGAGACGCTGATTACCGGGATCGGGCAAGGTTTTATGTTGACAACACCACTGCAGCTCGCGGTGATCACAGCGACCATGGCTAATCGTGGTAAGCAAATGCAACCGATCGTAGTTCAGGCAATACAAGACCCGGTCACCAGTGAAATTGATTTTCTAAAGTCGACAAAAGTAAATACCATTATGTTTAACAATCCGGATAATGTAAAAAGTATAATTAAATCAATGAAAAGAGTGGTACACAGCGTGCGCGGTACAGCACGAAAGATTGGGATTGAATCACCCTATGAAATTGCTGGCAAGACGGGGACATCGCAAGTGTTTGGTGTGAAACAGGATGAAGAATATGACGAGAAAAAAATCAAAAAGAAATTGCAGGATCATGCACTTTTTATTGGATTTGCACCGATAGATAGTCCGCAAATTGCTGTTGCGGCTATTGTAGAAAACGGCGGACACGGTGGTGCCGTTGCCGCGCCAATTGTTCGAAAAGTGATGGATGCCTTCATTTTACAGTAAGTTTTGCAATAAGTTATTACAGTAAGTTTCTACAATAAGTATGTATGTTGATTTCGAAATCAGAGGCTCCTGAATTTAGATCATGCTAATTACTAGATAGTAGTGGCGTAATAAAAATTAGTGTATTAAAAAAGATGAAATTTGCTGATTCAATTGATTTTCAATCCTCGACCAGCCGCCAAGGGCAAAATAGTCTCTTGTTTCGATTTCATATTGATCTTCCTTTGTTTCTGGGTTTGTTACTCATTTCTGTTACTAGCCTGCTAATATTATACAGCGCGGGTGATCAGGATTTGGAGTTGATCTATAGACAGAGTATCCGCTTGGGCGTTGCTTTTGTTGTAATGTTGGTTCTGGCGCAAATAGCGCCCCATCACATTCAACGCTGGGCGCCTTGGCTGTTTGCAGTCGGGTTAATTTTACTCTTCGCGGTTTTATTTTTTGGTCAATTGGGGAAAGGGGCGCAACGCTGGTTGGACGTGGGATTTTTCCGTTTTCAACCCTCAGAATTGATGAAGCTTGTTGTGCCGATGATGGTGGCTTGGTATCTTTCTGAACAAGCTTTACCGCCGAAAAATCCTCGCATTATTCTATCATTGATTATGGTTTTCGTTCCGGTGCTGTTGATTGCCAAACAACCTGATTTAGGCACGGCATTGTTAGTGGGCAGTGCGGGTATTTTTGTTATTTTTTTAGCGGGTATTCGTTGGCGGCAGATGTTGTTATTTTCGGGAATTATTGCAGCTAGTGCCCCGTTACTCTGGTTTACCTTGCATGACTATCAGAAAGCCCGGGTTCTGACTTTTATTAATCCGGAAAATGACCCTTTGGGTGCGGGATACCATATTATTCAATCCAAAATTGCTATTGGGTCCGGTGGTATTTATGGCAAAGGTTGGTTGAATGGCACGCAATCACAATTGGATTTTTTACCGGAACGCTCGACTGATTTTATTTTTGCTGCGTTTGCCGAAGAATTTGGTTTGCTTGGTGCGATTTTGCTTTTGGCAATGTATTTTTTTGTTATTCTTAGGGGGTTGTATATCTCCGCCCATGCTCAGGATACATTTACCCGGCTTCTTGGCGGGAGTCTGACAATGACATTTTTTATATATGTTTTCGTTAATATTGGCATGGTGACAGGATTGCTGCCAGTTGTGGGGCTACCCCTGCCTTTGGTAAGTTATGGGGGCACATCAATGGTGACGTTGATGGCGAGTTTCGGTATGCTGATGTCTATACATACACACCGTAGATTATTGTCGACGTAAATGGTGTGTTGGGTTTAATGAAGAAGATGGTTAAAAAAATTATGTTTAAAAAATCTGTGTTTAAGAAATCCATGTTTAAGAAAAGATTAAGTTTTACAACCGCAATTGGCCAATCTTGTGTATTATTTTGTCTGGCTGCTTTCTATATTTCGTCCACTTCATTTGCTGAGGACAGCACTTTTAACAAAAAAATGGTGCGCGAATTTGTTGATGAAATGGCCAGCAAGCATAAATTCAACGCGGACAAATTGGCAGAGGTATTGCGCCAGGGAGAATTAAAAACTGGCATCATTGATGCGATGAACAGACCTGCTGAGGGTAAGCCTTGGCATGAATACCGAAATATATTTATTAAGCCGGCTCGTGTGAAAGGCGGGGTAGAATTTTGGAAACAAAATGAAAGTACCTTGCAACGTGCGGAGGACAAGTATGGTGTACCTGCTGAGTTTATCGTTGCGATTATCGGTGTAGAGACACGTTATGGTGCAAACACAGGAAGTTACCGGGTGATTGATTCGTTAATGACTTTGGCATTTAATTACCCGAAACGTAGCAAATTTTTTCGCAGTGAGTTGGAGCAATATCTACTTTTAACACGCGAGGAGAAAATTGATCCGCTGTCTCTGAAAGGTTCATATGCGGGCGCCATGGGTAAGCCGCAGTTTATTTCTAGCAGCTATCGTCACTATGCAATTGATTTTGATAATGATGGGAAAAGAGATCTGCTGACCAATATCGACGACGTTATTGGAAGTGTAGCAAATTATTTTAGCGAACATCGTTGGGTGCCAGGTCAATCCGTCGTTAGTCAGGTAAAAGTCAAAGGTTCTAAGTATAAGAAGCTACTCAAAAAGGGTCTTAAGCCCAAGACTGCGTTAAAACAATTTTCAGATTTTGGCGTGACTATTTCAGATGATATTCCAGGCGAATTATTGGGTGCATTGGTTGAGTTGGAGGTGAAAAATGGGCGGGAGTATTGGGTTGGATTGCAGAATTTTTACGTTATTACTCGTTATAATCGTAGCCCACTTTATGCGATGGCGGTTTATCAACTTAGCCAACAGATCCTTGCTTCCCGTTTGTCAGGATTAGCAAAAAATTAGCCTCCTAGTCAGGTTGATATATTAAATCAATTATTGGAACTAAGTGAAGTTGCTTTTGAACTAGTACACCGTCAAAATAGCCGTGACAGTGTACTAGTAGCATTAACTTTTTGCCTGGATCGGGGTGTTTGTTATTATGAAGCTGTTATTGGTAATGTTAATGTTGCTGTTAACTGCTGCATGTGGCAATTTGGGTAAGCAGGACGGTGGGCCATCAAAGTCACCCGTTGATATCGCTTCTATTCCCAATGCTACACCCCGTGTGCTGCCAAAGAGTAAATACGGAAACCCGGCTTCGTATAGCGTATTTGGTAAACGTTATAATGTAATGAACTCTAGCAACGGTTATAGAGAGAAAGGCGTCGCATCCTGGTATGGCACAAAGTTTCACGGCAAACGCACATCCAGTGGTGAACCTTACGATATGTATGCGATGACCGCAGCTCACAAATCATTACCCCTGCCTACTTTTGTAAAAGTCACTAATTTAAAAAATGGAAAAAATATTGTTGTTAAGGTTAATGATCGTGGTCCATTTCATAACGATCGAATTATTGACTTGTCGTATACTGCGGCGACCAAGCTGGGTATTACAGATCGTGGTACAGGTTTGGTTGAAGTTGTTGCGCTTAACCCCGTAGGGAAAAAATCCGGGCCGGTAAAAACCAATATGAAGGGAGTCGTTGCTAAAACGCAGCATACGCATAATATTTATGTTCAAATAGGTGCTTTTGCCGAGCGAAGTAACGCGCAGGGTGTACAATCAATATTGGCAGAGTCCAATATTAGAAATGTGAAAATCAGCCAGATTGGTTTGCTACAACGCCCCGTTTTTCGAGTGAGGGTCGGCCCATTAGTTTCAGTTCAGTCTGCCGATGAAGTAGTGGATAGGTTAAATAATCTTGGTTATGCTGAGTCCGCTATTATTGTTGAGTAAAAAAAATACATAGTACGTCTATTGGCTAGCAAAAATATGAAGGTATCGAGTTTTATGAATTTAATGGCTTTAGTGAAAACTATAAAAGTAGCGTTAATTTTGTTTTTATCGCTGCTGTTGATTAATGTTACTGTTGCAGCGCCTATTTTGGTGCCTGCGCCGCCCCAAATAAAGGCCAATGGGTATTTATTGATTGATTTTAACAGCGGCAGAGTTATTGCTGAGAAAGACGCGGATACACGCATGGAGCCTGCAAGTCTTACTAAAATGATGTCTTCCTATGTTGTGGCGCATGAATTGAGCAAAGGAAATATTAATCTTGAAGACGAAGTTGTTATCAGCAAAAAAGCATGGAAAATGCGAGGTTCACGTATGTTTGTGGAAGTGGGTAAGCGCGTAACCGTTGAGGAACTTCTCAAGGGGGTCGTTATACAATCGGGAAATGATGCGACAGTGGCGCTGGCTGAATATGTCGGTGGCGGTGAAGATGCTTTTGTATCATTAATGAATCAACATGCGAAAGAACTCGGTATGTCGAGTACTAATTTTGTAAACAGTACCGGGCTTCCCGATGAAGATCACTATACAACACCGCGAGATATGGCAACTATAGCCAGCGCTTTAATAAAAAATTACCCCGATCACTATGAATGGTATGCAATCAAAGAATTCGAATTTAATGGCATTAAACAATACAATCGTAATAAATTATTGTGGCGTGATAAATATGTGGACGGAGTGAAAACTGGGCACACCGAATCTGCTGGTTATTGTCTTGTTGCTTCTGCTAAGCGTGATGATATGAGGTTAATTTCAGTTCTGCTGGGTGCATCCACTGAAAACTCACGCACGGCGGAAAGTCAGAAACTGTTGAGCTATGGATTTCGCTATTTTGAAACTCATCGGCTTTATGCAGCGAATGAAGTGTTGACCGACGCACCCATCTGGAAAGGGGATGCGGAAACGGTGCCATTAGGTTTAACGGAAGATCTTTATGTCACCGTGCCTCGAGGACAATATAAGCGATTGAATGCGGCGATGAATATCACAAGTAAAATCACCGCGCCAACCAACAAAGGACAGGAACTGGGTACTGTTGTTGTAACTCTAGGCGAGAAAAATTTTGCAGAGCATAAATTGGTCGCACTAAAATCCGTTGATTCTGGCAGTTTGTGGAATAATTTGCTCGACGAAGTAAAGCTAATGTTTGAATAATGACAAATAGAGATGGATCTGCAACAAGTATGCTTGTTTTTTTAAACGGTAAATATTTGCCGGTAGAACAGGCACAGGTGTCTGTGCTTGATCGTGGTTTTATATTTGGCGACGGTATTTATGAAGTAATACCCGTTTATAATGGAAAATTATTGCGTCTTGATCAACATTTAGATCGTTTGAAGAAGAATCTCGATGCAATTCGATTGAATTTATCCATGTCGGCGGGACAATGGGAAGAAATATTAAACGAGTTGGTGCAATGTAATGGATATGCGGATAAAAACGCCGGTGTGTATTTGCAGGTTACTCGTGGTGCGGCGCCCCGTGAGCATTCTTTGCCTGATGACAGTAAACCCACAGTTTTTGCTATGTGTAATCCGGCGGTAGCTGTTGCCCCTGAGTTGAGTGAACAGGGCGTGGCGACAATCACGCTAGAGGACTACAGATGGAAAAACTGTCACATAAAATCAATTAGTTTGCTGCCGAATGTGTTGCTTCGACAGCAGGCTGTTGATTCCGGGGCAGTTGAATCGATTTTAATTCGCGATGATTGCGCTACTGAAGGCTCGGCAAGTAATCTATTTATCGTCCAGCATGGGCTGTTAATTACGCCGCCTAAAGGGCCATTCTTATTACCTGGAATTACGCGTGATTTAATTTTAGAGCTTGCGTCCGAAAATAATATTGTTTACAAAGAACAGGTAATAAAAGAATTTGAATTACGTGGTGCAGATGAAATATGGTTAAGCAGTTCGTTGAAGGATATTCTGCCTGTGACCAGTCTTGATGGTAAAAAGATAAGTAATGGTACCCCCGGACCTCTCTGGCGCACCATGAATGATTTGTTGCAGGATTTTAAATCTAGGCTATAAGAAGACATGATAATGTCTACTTGCCATTAGTGAGTCTAAAAAATGACTGATTTCTCTGATGAATCTCCTCTTAAGTTTCCCTGTGAGTTTCCGGTAAAGGCAATGGGTCTTTCCGGTATTGATTTTGAAGAGCATGTGCTGGATATTTTTCGACGCCATGTTCCTGATCTTGACGAAACATTGATTAGCAAACGCGATAGTCAAGCTGGCAAATATGTTTCGATCACGGTGACAGTTCAGGCGAAAAATCGCCAACAGCTTGATGCTATTTATCAGGAATTGACAGATAGTAAGCACGTCGTTATGGCGCTTTGATGACAGGTGTGTGAGTCGCAGGGAAAGGGGATAATTCCTTTCTATATTATGATAGAAAATAAAAAAATTATCGTTCGGCAATTAGGTTTACGTGATTATATTCCAGTGTGGGAAGAAATGCGGGAATTCACTGCGGCGCGAGATGATAAGACGCCTGATGAAGTTTGGTTGCTGCAGCATACCTCTGTATTTACCCAGGGACTTAATGGAAAACCAGACCATATTATCGATCCGGGTGATATTTCTGTTGTTCAGGTGGATAGAGGTGGGCAAGTGACTTACCACGGTCCGGGGCAGATCATCGCGTATATATTGGTGGATTTGAATCGGCGTGCGTGGGGTGTGAGACATTTGGTGACCGCAATCGAAAAAACAATTATTGGATTATTGCGTGAGTACGGGCTTGAAGCCTATGCAAAATCTTCTGCGCCAGGTGTTTATGTCTATATAAATCAAAAAGATACGAAAATAGCGTCATTGGGACTGCGGATTAAAAGAGGGCGAAGTTATCACGGGCTAAGCCTTAATGTGGATATGGATTTGGAACCGTTTAATCGGATTAATCCCTGTGGTTACAGGAGTTTAGAGATTACCCAATTATCAGATTTAGCAGAATTTGGGTCCCTGAAAAAAGTAGGTGAGAAATTAGTACATCATTTACAACAGCAACTAATTTATTTAGGTTAGTGCGGTAGTCACATTGTATCGTGAAAAAATAGTTGTTCTTCGACTTACTTTAGCAAGCAGAGAAAAATTAGATGTCAGATAGAAAAAATTTTGAAAATCAAAATAAGGTACGTATTTCCCTTCGGCAGCGCGGCGAAGAGAAAGTATCACGTATCCCTATTAAGGTAATTCCTTCAGAAACGATTCAACGTAAACCGAAGTGGATTCGCGCGCGTTCGCCCGCGAACAGCAGTAAGGTGACGGAGTTGAAAGCTATTTTGCGTGAGCATAACTTGCATACCGTATGTGAAGAAGCGTCGTGTCCTAATCTCGGTGAGTGTTTTGGACACGGTACAGCGACGTTTATGATTATGGGTGATATTTGTACTCGGCGTTGTCCATTTTGCGATGTAGCCCATGGTCGGCCTGAGCCGTTGGATCAGGATGAACCGATTAATATGGCGAAAACGATAAAAGCCATGGGGCTTAAATATGTCGTGATTACTTCGGTGGATCGCGATGATTTACGCGATGGCGGTGCGGCGCATTATGTCGATTGTATAAGTGCGCTGCGAAAGATTTCACCGCAAACACAAATCGAAGTGCTGGTGCCTGATTTTCGTGGGCGTATGGACGTCGCACTTGGTATTCTGGAGAAGATGCCGCCCGATGTATTTAATCACAATCTGGAAACTATTCCGCGTTTATATAAACAAGTACGGCCAGGCGCTGATTATGCGTGGTCATTGCAATTGATTAAACGTTTTAAGAAACTGTATCCGCAGATACCGGCGAAATCAGGTTTAATGTTAGGTCTCGGTGAGTCTATTGAAGAAGTTGAACAAGTCATGATGGATTTGCGGGATCATCAATGTGATCGGCTTACGCTTGGGCAATATTTACAACCAAGTAAATATCATTTGCCTGTTGTGCGATTTGTCGAACCCCAGGAATTTGATAAATTGGCAAAGCTGGCTGAGAATATTGGTTTTTCAAACGTTGCAAGCGGACCCATGGTGCGTTCTTCTTATCACGCAGATCTGCAAGCATCTGGCCAGTTTAAATAGATATTTTGAATTGAATTTGAATTTATAAATTTCGTCAAAAATCAATCACTCTTATAGCTCCCATATAAATTTAGGTTTAACAATAGCATTCACAATTTTGTGAAAGTAAATTGCTATGTGTTAAGAAATGATTAAGGTTGAATTCAATTTTCGTGCGTTGACGGTTGTGTTAACGTAGGCTCCGATTTTTGAATAGTTTGTTAGGAACTTTATATTTAGTGAACTTATATTTAGTGAACGAGGGATGTTATGGTTGATGTTACAAAAATAGTTTCGGGGTTAGTTGTTTGTTTAGCGGGTTCTGTCGGTGTGTCTAATGTTGCACTGGCGGCCGAAGTGGAACTGAGTGGTTTTGCAGACATTATTTATACGGTATCTGATGGCGTTAATGATACATCGCCATCGCCCGTGCTGAATGAAAGCAATGAAAACAGATTTGCTGTTTCAGCAGAGGTGGATCTGAAAACGGCTATTAACGAGGCGATGTTTGTGCGAATTGATGTTGATTTAAATACGCAATCCGATGTTCGCGGCGGTAGTGATTCCAGCCGTATTGAGCAGTCGTTTTTTTCCTGGACATCATCGGCTGATGTCAGCGTAAAAGGGGGTGTATTTAATAATCCATTGGGATGGGAAGCAGAAGATGCACCCGATTTATATCAGATTTCACACGGACAACTTTATAATATTTTGAATCGCGCAACAGATCTTTCAGGAAACAATGTTGCAGGCGTAGAAGTGTCTGCGGCGATCGGTTCTTTTCAAGTGGCAGGCGCTATTTTGAATGACTTGGGTAATGTAGCCGATGAGCCGTCCTTGATGGGGGTTGCTAATTATTCACCGAAACGAGAACCACGGTTAACTGTGGAAGCCGGGTTTGTTACACAGGAGACTGGTTTTAAAACGATCGTTGATGTAAATGCAACTTTCGTGATGCCCATGTTAATCGCAGGTGTGGAGCTTCTTCTTCCGGCAGAAGAAATCGACTTTGCGGCCGCGGCCACTGGTTCCTATTCAATTACTGACCAGCTTTCCGTGACGGCGCGGGTTGACCATGTCCGTTATGATTTACCAGGCGACCCTACAATTGATGATGTGATCAGTATTACGTTAGCTGCGGGCTATATGCTGGATAAAAACCTGGTGACCAATGTTGAGTTTCGTATTAACGACAGTGATTTCAAAACTTCAAATGCAGGATCATCGGGTGGTTGCGGTGTAGTCGCGTGTGACGGTGGAATTGTTCAACTCGAAGTTATCGCCTCGTTTTAATCTACTAAAACACCCCTATGCTGTGTTCTGCAGTATAGGGATTTTTTTTTATTTTGTGATAGCTTGTCTGTATTTTCCTTATCCTATAATTAAAACTGCAACTACAAGGCCGCAAGTCATCGAAGCTACTATGGGTTTCTGGCCGTTGATAGACTGGATAAAGAACATGATTTTAAAAGTGAGCCGGTGGAGCATCGCGAGCATGAACTTTCTGAAACCCGTCAGTACGTTAAAAACGTCATGGCTTTTACAACTGTTTTTGATCCGTGTCTCAATGGTAAACTTATTATCTTATCCGAGCGCATGCCGAAAATATCTCCAGAAAATCAATAACCCCTCCGCTACGTTGGGGGTCTTCTTTGGCTAAAATTTGCTACACTTGGACTGCATTATTTTGAATGCCAAAGTTTGAATGTCAAAGCGGATAGCCAAAGATTATTTTTTTCAGGAGTTACTGTTGATTAAAAAAAGAACAATTTGCGTGTTAGGGGGCACCGGTTTTGTCGGTCGGCATTTAATCGGAGAGTTGATAAAAGAAGCTTACTTGGTAAAGGTGTTGTCACGCAAACGGGAGCGACACCGCGAGCTATTGGTGCTGCCCGGTGTAAGTGTTATCAACGCGAATGTTTATAACGCAAAAGAATTAAATCGGCATCTGGCCGGTGTTGATATTGTTATTAATCTTGTCGGTATTCTTAATCAGCGTGGCCACAATAATAGCTTTAATGTATCTCATATTGAGCTGACGGAAAAAGTGATTGCTGCGTGCAAGAAAAATAATATAAGCAGATTGCTGCATATGAGCGCGCTCAACGCAGACGCGGAAAAAGGCGCAAGCCAATACCTCAAGTCCAAAGGTGTCGCAGAAAATAGCGTACACAAAGCGGATGGAATAAATGTAACCAGCTTCCGGCCTTCTGTTATTTTTGGACAAGATGATGATTTTTTCAATCGATTTGCCGGATTGCTAAAAATATCACCACCCATATTTCCATTGGCCTGCGCGGAATCAAAATTTGCACCGATTTATGTCGGTGATGTGGTTAATTGTTTTGTGAAAGCGATAGATAATAGAAGTACCTACGGTCAACGCTATGAACTGTGTGGCCCGGAAGTGTATTCTTTAAAACAGTTGGTTGAATTTACCGCCAGTCAAATTGGGATCAAGCGACATGTATTGGGGCTGGGTAACGGGCTTTCCAGTTTGCAGGCGACGCTATTGGGTTTATTGCCTACCAAACCATTTTCTCGAGATAACTATAATTCATTGCAAGTGGATAGCATTTGCGATGAAGAATTTCCAGCTATTTTTAATACTATCCCCAAGTCGGTAGAGGCGATTATGCCAAAATATCTGGCACAGCAAAATTCGCGCAGAAAATATTATAATTATCGGGCTAATGCAAGGAGAAATAATGCGAAGAACTGATTCTAAAAACTAACTCTAAAAACTGATTCTAAAAACAAGGCAGCTTAAGGATTCTCCAGGTTCTGCAGTTTTATACTCCGCTCTTTTTTTTGCAGGTCACCCAGTTTTGAAACGGCAACATAAAATTGTTTGAAGTCATTATCGTGTTGCCGCAATAATGTTGTAAATGCGGGCACGTAATCTGCGTAAGTGGTTATTGCGGCAATTTTTGCGTTGTTTATTTTTGTTGAAAACCATTTATCGTAACCCTGGTAACCGTCCCATTGTTGTTTTAGCTGCTTATAGGTATTTCTCATTTCGTCGATGATAGCCTGCTTTTTTTCGCGTTTTTCGTTATCAGTGATGTTTTGTGCATAAAGTCGTTGCAATTTACCGTAAGTTTTTGTAACCAATTCAATAAAATCGTTGCGTCTTGAAGAATTTTTTTTGTATTTATGAAAGGCATCTTCTGTTCCGTTGTCTATCATCCATAATCGTATTCCTTCCAGTTCTACCGTTTTGGCAAAACTTTCATTAAAAGCAGAATCATTATCAACATATACGACCTGGTGCGCTAATTCATGGAAAATTAACCCAGCGAGACTGGCTTCACCTCGATGTATCACGGTATTTAGAAGCGGGTCGTCAAACCAGCCTAACGTGGAATACGCTTCAACACCGCGCAAGTATACGTCGTAAGATTTTTCTTCATATTGTTTCGCATATTCGATTACATCTTCTTTGGCGAAATAACCGCGATATCGAATACAACCCGCAAAGGGGAAACACCACTCTTCCAGTTGTAACGAGAATTCCGGTGCGGCGACGATATTCCAGACGACATAGGGGCTTCCGGTATCTACATAACTCCGATAACTATCGTTTTCGGGCAGGTCGAGTTTGTTTGTAGCAAATTCGCGCATCTTAAGTGCTAAAGCCAGCTTTTGCTTTAACGTTGGTTTTGTGTCTTCTGACAGCAGTAGTTCTTCAATGGGCTGGCGACTGTTTAATATATTGATTTGTCCGCTGATCGATTGCGCGTAGTATCCTAAGTTACTGCATCCGGAAATAAGCCCAATGGTGCTTAGACATGCTATTAGTAGGTATTTTTTTACTGACGCCATAACTGGTTAATTTCCTCTTCTGACAGTAAACTAAGTATATGGAAATATATCTCGTAGGGGGAGCGGTTCGTGACAAACTTCTTGGGCTTGAAGTAAAAGATCGCGATTGGGTCGTCGTGGGTGCAACTCCGGAAGAAATGATTGCGCAGGGTTATCGTCAGGTTGGTAAGGATTTTCCTGTGTTTTTACACCCAGTGACGCATGAAGAATATGCGTTGGCGCGCACAGAGCGTAAAGTAGCCCCAGGATATGCCGGATTTGAATTTAACCATGAAAAAATAGTTACCCTCGAGGAAGATTTGCAACGTCGAGATTTAACCATTAACGCGATCGCGGAAGATAAAAATGGTCATCTTGTCGACCCCTTTGCCGGGCAAAAAGACCTCAAAGCTAGAAAATTAAGCCACGTTTCATCCGCATTTGTAGAAGACCCGGTGCGTATTTTGCGTATTGCTCGATTTGCCGCACGTTTTAATGAACTTGGCTTCAGCGTGTCAGAGCAAACTAGGTGTTTAATGCAGAAAATGGTTGATAACGGGGAGGTCAATGCGTTAGTAAAAGAAAGGGTATGGGCTGAACTGAATCGTGCTTTGGGCGAGCACAGTCCGCAAATATTTTTTACCGTGTTACGTGAGTGTGGCGCGCTAAAAATACTTTTTCCGGAGGTTGACCGTTTGTTTGGCGTGCCGCAGACAGAAAAATATCACCCGGAAATAGATACTGGTATACATGTGATGATGGTGTTGCAACAAGCGACGAAATTAACTGAAGACAAACGAGTGCGTTTTTCTGCCTTAACGCATGATCTTGGTAAAGGGACAACACCTAAAGAACTGTGGCCAAAGCATATAGGGCATGAATTGCGTGGGGTCGGCCTGGTTAATAAATTATGCGATCGATTTGCAGTCCCCAATGATTTTCGCGAACTGGCATTATTGGTTGCTGAGTATCACACAAAAGTGTTTCGAGCTGATGAGCTGCGCCCCGAAACTTTTGTTAAAATGTTTGATTCTTTGGATGCGTTTCGTCGTCCTGAGCGTTTTGAACTGTTTTTAATTTCCGTAGAAGCAGACTCCAAAGGGCGAAAAGGCTTTGAAAATTCAACCTTTGTGCAAGCAGATATCTTCCGCGCTGCTTTTAATGCAGCAGCGCAAATGGATGCAAAACAAGTTATTGAAAAAGGCTTTACGGGAAAATCGATCTCGGATGAGTTACGTAAGTTGCGTGTGGCGGCGGTAAAGCAGGTTTTGGATCGTTAGCCGTGGTTATGCGTTGCGCCTTTTACGATTAAAAATAATATGCCAGGTCCAGCGATACATAATCATCTTTTACTGGTACTGATTGAAAAGTACGAATTTCCAGGTTTAATTTCCAGCTTTCGCCCAGGCGGCGGCTTGCTTCTACGCTGTAGAGCACTGAGTCATTGTCCAGGTCGATGATTGCACCAATGAGTGCATCGCTACTTTGGGTGTCATTTAACGCAAAACGTAGTCCAATTAGTACGTCATTTTGAAATGGTGTGGGCGCTGTTTCACCACGATCATCATAAAGGTACTCGGAAACGATACCCAGATCTGTATTTGATTCAAAAATGCCGTAAAAGCTGTATTCTAGCCCTGCTGTTGCGGCGTAATAACTTTCACCCTGTCCAGATCGATGAATTGCTTCGAGTTTCCACAGCCAACTTTCCAACGTCGCTTGAATATCGACCCCTGTTTGGTTGATCAGGTCATAGCGCGGAATGAGTACTGGCTCGCCTGCATTGTCGACTCCGGGTGATAGCGCAGGATCACGACTGGTGCCGTAAAAATGTGACAATCCGATATCCCAATCGCCTAGCGTGTCTGACCAGCGCACCGCATAATCAATATGTTTTTCTTCACTGGATGATTCGTATACCGCCTGACTGCTATCAACGCGAGGGAGTGGTGTACGCAATCGTCCGCTGTTTCCCGGGAATGTCCGTTCGCGGAATCCAGGTAATATGAACAGATCTACAATGCCCCAGTTTTTTATTAGTGACACATTTAACATGGGTTGTCCCAATTTATCTTCTCTATCAAAACTTTCAACCAGATCGGTTTGATTGATAATATCGACAAGATGTTGTGATTCAGCGACACCCCAAAATACTTTGCTGATACCAACACGCATTTCCCAGGATTTTTCGGCCTTTATCCAGACTAATTCTCTAATATCAACATGACTACGTTCTGAATCCTGACTGTCCAATCGGACAAAGGGTGTGAAGGTCAGGGATTGATAACCTTTATCCCATTCAATTCGGTATTCAGGTAAAAAAGCAACAGAGGTATTAGCGTCAGTTTGCAATGGTGATGACGCATCTTTATAAAAGTAGCGCGATTCCAGCGACACAAAGCCTGACCATTCGCCAGCCAGCGCTGTGTTAAAAAATAACAATAACAAATAGGGATGGAATAATTTTGGCATATTTTAATTGACTGCAAAGATTATTATTTGGCACGCTTCAACGTATTTTTGTCAAAATCCCGATCGCTAAGGCCCGTTTTAAATTTATAATTTTTCCATAGTAAAGTTGTACTTTTGTTTGTTTGATGGTTTTTAACATGCATTTTTCCTGCACGCCAGTGTTTATCAAGATACTTTTGATAGTTCGAATATTCAAGTGTTTTTAATAACGTATTTTTTCTATCGTAAAATACAATTTTTATAAGGCGGTATTCTTTTTTGTCATACCATGCTTCTTGCCGCGTATATCCAGAGTATTTGTACTGAGGGAATCTTTCGACAACAAAGCAATCCTGGCCGTTAATGACTTCATCGCGTAAATATTTATATTTGAATTTTTCGGTTTCCTGGGAGCCTAAGTCTTCAAACGCGAATTCGCTGCCCATAAAAGGACCGGATTTATTACGAGACGATATACGCTTAACTCTTTTTAGCGCGGGCAGATACAACCACTGATCATCAGGATCTAGCTTATGTGAAAATGTCAGCATTGCAGTGCCCTTTATATCTGCAGGGGTATCAAAGATAGACAGTGATTTGTCGCCATCACCAGCGACCTCAAGTGTTTTAATTCGAATAAGCCGAGTGGTTTCATCACCCTGTTTGTTGCGCAGCGTCATCGTCATATCGGCTGTAAGATCCGAGAAACCAAGATCCCGTTGATCATATTGTTTTGCAATGGCCAGACCTTTTTCTTCCGCAGTTTCAGCCTGGCATACGGTTGTTAGTAATAGAGCGCTGACAAGGAGCACGCTTTTTTTAACTCCTTTTGTAACTCTTTTTTTAGAGAAGGCATATAAACGTTTTCTCAACTGATGTTCAGCTTGAGGTTTTTGCAGAAGCACCAACAAGTTTTTCATTTTTCTTTCCCTCTAGTTTCATTAATAGTGGCGGCAACAGTAGAAAATCGATAATTAACGCAATCGCGATGGCGATCGCGGTTAACAAGCCCATGGCTGCATTTAGCTTAAATGCGGAGAAGCTCAATAACAAGAATCCAGCGATGAGCGCCAGCGACGTGACCCACAGTGCGGTACCCACTGTTGAAAAGGCGTAACGTACCGCATCAAAGGCATCTTTGTTTTGTTCGCGCCGTGCACGTAAATATTTGCTCAGAAAATGCACAGTGTCATCAACAACGATGCCTAATGTCATACCTGACACAACAGAAAGGGCTAGCCCGACTTCACCGACAAATATGCCCCAAACGCCAAACGCCATTGCCGCAGGCACGAGATTAGGTATTAAGCTAATCAGGCCAATTTTAATCGAGCGCAGCGCGATAACGAGTATGAATGAAATTAGAACGAGTGCGATGGTGGTGCCCGTTAACATACTCATAATATTTTTCTTGCCTATATGGGCAAACATAATGGAAGGGCTGACACCATCCGTTTTCATTTCAGCCGGGGCATTGTCTTTAAGCCATTGTTGTGCTCGTTCCTCAAGCGCAATTAAATTATTGCTGGACAAGCTTTTTAATGTTGCAGTAAAGCGCACTGCTGATTTGTCTATGTTGATTTGATTATTCAAATCAAGGCCGTAGGGCAGCGACATTTCATAGAGCAATAAATATTGTGCAGCAAGATTGCGATCTTCAGGTAATCGATACCAATCAAAATCATCGCCGTGCATGTTTTGATTCAGGCGTTTGAAAATGTCAGTAACAGTATTTACATGCAAAGTTTCGGGTTGCTTTCGATACCACTGCGCAAATTCATCAACGGTTTTTAAAAATTCTGGATTGCTAACGCCGCCGTTTTCACCTGACTTTAGTGAATATTCGATTAAATAAATGCCGGTAAGATTTTCGGTAGTAAAGTCTGTTGCTTTGCGAAAATCGACTGTTTCGTCAAAATATTTTACGAATTCGTCGTTTAATTCATTGTTCGGAATAAACGAGACCAACACAATGACAACCGCACTGAGAAACCATAACAACTTACCACGCTGATTGATAACAAATTCTCCAAGCTTGTCCATCATGTTATGTCCATGAGTCTTGCCTTCGCGAACGCGCACAGGTAGCGCCATCATCAGAGCGGGCAGTGTTGTGATTGAGAGAAAAAATGCAGCGATTACGCCCATTGCCACAATGTTTCCAAGATCCTGAAATGGCGGTGAGTCACTGAAATTCATGCTCAGGAAACCAATGGCGGTTGTTATGCTGGTAAGAAAGATGGGTTGAAAGTTAATGCGGATACTTTCAATCATCGCTGCTTTCTTTTCCATGCCGTGGCG
>VAPK010282174.1_pt1 | contig 21260 bp, 18 predicted proteins | sample 3395031 | NCBI WGS metagenome assembly VAPK01 (sample SAMN08290443, study PRJNA428436) | hydrothermal vent metagenome | isolation source: Deep-sea hydrothermal vent chimney 1 | place: Pacific Ocean: Juan De Fuca Ridge
AGATCAAATACAATATTTTTGTACCTATGAATCAAGAAATGACAGAAACAATGCGATTGCCAATATGCTCAAAATTGTTTCTTAGGTTGACGCCAATGCGATAATTATCGGGAGTGAAGACGCAAAAATCCGGTTCAATTGAGCCGGATTTTTTATTTTTATCTAAAAAAACTGTGGAAATGATTTAGTAATCAAAAGGCCGCTTCAGTTCCTGATCAATTTCTGTAGCCACCTTCTTTAATTCAAAAAATCGTTGCATCAATACAGATACCTCACCATCGTCTTTAGCATCTTTCAGTTGGGTGGTTATTTCTCGTAAAACCCTTGATATTAATTTAGTACGCAGGGTATTAAGCGTAGTTACAAGTGTCTGATGAAGATCATCATTTTCTTTCTTGACATAAATTTTATGCCGGACCCAGTTGTGGCTTAGTTCATAAGGCTCAGCAATCAGATCAATGACACAAGCCGAGATTTCCTTATCCGGATGATGGATAAAATAAGCTTCATCCGGGCTGTCGCCTGTAGGAACCCTTTCTTTTATTTCCCCCACAATCTGATTGTAAACTTTGTTTTCAAAAACAACGTCGTCGTCATCGAGGCTTTCAAGGATGTATTCTGCAACAGTGACTTCCCTTTCCACTTCGATCACTTCTCCCATCTCATCTTCAACAGAATCCGAGATTTTAATTCTTTGTGGGCCATACAAAAGGAGCAGCCGCATGATCTCATTTTCATGCTCGCTGATATCAAAAGGATCGAGTTCGGACTGCCGCTCTGTCTCATAATTTTCTTCAATCAGCACTTGCTCATCTTCTACAGTCTGAAAGCTTTGTTTTCTGTATTTATCCCGTAGCAACTTGTTCAGCGCATTCATCAGCGTTTGCTCAGGAAGCTCCATAACGTTGCTGCATTCCTTAATGTAAACAGTCCTGATGATTGCATCGGGAATGTGCGAGATGGTTTGAACAATTTCTTTTATCAATGAAGCCCTGGCAACAGGATCTCCCTGGGTTTCACCCATCAAAAGACGCGTCTTAAAGGAAATGAAATCCATGGCTTCTTTTTCCACAAATGATTCCAGCTCAGAATAAGTATGAGCGCGCGCAAAAGAATCCGGATCTTCGCCTTCGGGGAACAAAACAATTTTAACATTCATTCCCTGATCAAGGATCATATCAATTCCACGGAAAGAAGCTTTTATACCTGCCGAATCTCCGTCATATAAAATGGTAATATTAGGCGTATATCTCTTGATAATCTTTACCTGATCAGCTGTTAGTGAAGTTCCTGAAGAAGCCACAACATTCTCAATTCCTGCCTGATGCAGTGAAATAACATCTGTGTATCCTTCAACCAGATAGCAATTGTCTTTTTTAACAATCTCATTTCTGGCAAAGAAAATCCCATAAAGGCTTTTGCTTTTATTGTAAATATCTGACTCGGGTGAATTGAGATACTTGGCAACTGTTTTTTCACTGGTGAGAATTCTTCCGCCAAAACCGATGATCTTGCCAGTCAGATTGTGAATAGGAAAAATAACTCGTCCACGGAAACGGTCAACAAAATGGTCACCTTTATCGATGGATAATCCGGTTTTCAGGAGAATATCCTTTTTATAGCCATTTCTTAATGCATGATCAGAATAGAAATCCCTTGCCGGAGCATAACCAAGCTGGAATTTTTTCAGAGTTGACTCCAAAAAACCACGTTCCTTCAGATAAGTAAGGCCAATTGATTTTCCTTCTTCGTTATTGAAAAGATAATCCTGAAAATAACCGGAAATAAATGAATTCAGCGTAAACATGCTTTCATGCGCATCCATTTGTTTCTGTTCTTCAGCAGTTAACTGCTCTTCTTCAATTTCTATGCTATATTTTTTCGCAAGATATTTTAACGCTTCCGGGTAGGAATAATGTTCGTGTTCCATAACAAAACCCACTGCATTGCCAGCCTTTCCACAGCCAAAACATTTATAAATACCTTTGGCAGGAGATACTGTAAACGAAGGCGTTTTCTCATTATGAAAAGGGCATAACCCAATTAAATTCACCCCTCTCCTTTTAAGGTTCACAAAGTCTCCAACCACTTCATCTATTCTGGCGGTTTCAAATATGGTTTGTATGGTATCCGGTTTTATCACGATCTGAAAAATATGACGCTAAATTAATACAAAAAAAGAGAGGTAACCAGGACGGTTACCTCTCAAAAACCAACAATTATGAAAACCCTTTAAACAAAGCAAAATGTAAAAAGAACTTTACTCTTGCATTTGTCTGTTGCAAATATACGACAATTTTTTCATTTTGGTTTAAACTTTTGAAAAAAGTTGTTAATTTTTGTTAATCATTGCGTGTAATGCACTTGTTAACTTAATTTTGCACCATGAATAAAAAGTTGACAGCCTTAATAATAACTCTGGTCACGATAGCAAGTTGCGGATTACTTTTAGTTCAGGTATATTGGATAAGAAACGCTATTATGGTGAAACAAGCTATGTTTAACCGTGATGTGAATCAGGCCATGAGTCATGTTGTTATCGGATTAGATAATTTACGGTTTCAGTCATATTTTCTCAATTCGAAAACCTTTTATCAGAAAAATCAAGGTACATTTGCCCTGTTTGACTCTATAAATTCGGATTTAATAACCAACCAACCCAAACTGAATAATGCTAAAGATATTACCCGGTTTCTGAAAAAAAGAAACCAACTGAATAAAGCTTACACTAAACTTTTCAATACGTTTCAGGGAACCGACAACATGAATTTTTTTACCTCTCATCAAAATACCATTGATTCACTCATTTCCAATGCACTTCAAAAAAAGCACATTTGGACTACGTTTGAATATGGAGTTTACAATCCATTGAAAAACACCATGATTTTTCAGAAAACAGGCAAGTATCCCAATAACCTGATTAATAACAGCTTCGTTTATAATTTAGCGCCCATTGGGAATAATCTGCAGTTTCCCTTGAAATTTCTTCTGTTTTTTCCAAAGGAACAATTGTTCATTGTAAGTACACTTTATAAACTTCTTTTCGTTTCGATGATGCTTTTTCTAATCCTGATCGGATCGTTTTCTTTCAGTATTTATATCATAAACAAGCAAAAGAAATTATCGGTCATGAAAAATGACCTTATCAACAACATGACCCATGAATTCAAAACGCCGATTTCAACAATTTCATTGGCCTGTGAAGTGTTACATGATGAAACAGTAAAAAAATCACCCGAGCTTTTTCAAAATTATATCAGCATCATAGGGGAAGAAAACAAAAGGCTGGAAACCATGTCGGAGCATATTTTACGTTCGGCTACGCTTGATAACGGAAAACTGAAATTACATAAAGAGACTTTGGATATTCATGAGCTGGTATTGAAAGCAGCGAACAGGAAACAGTTGAATGTAGAAAATAAAGGCGGATCCATCAGTACTCACCTGAATGCCCCGCTTTCAATGATCAACGGGGATCGTACACATCTCACCAATCTTTTTACCAATTTGTTAGACAACGCGCTAAAATACAATATCAAAGACCCCATCATTCAGGTAGACAGTAAAAACCTTCAGGAAGGAATTTTGATCAGCGTAAAAGATAACGGAATAGGTATCAGTAAATCCAATCAAAAAAAGATATTCCAGAAACTTTATCGCGTACACACCGGAAATGTTCACGATTTTAAGGGCTTTGGGCTTGGCTTAAATTATGTCAAAGCGATTGTCGAACAGCACAACGGAAAGATAACAGTAGAGTCTGAACTGGGAAAGGGCTCTATTTTTCACGTATATTTACCCAACGAAAAATTATAGATTATGGATAACAAAATCAATGTTTTACTGGCAGAAGACGACCGGAATTTAGGCAGTATTTTAAAATCTTATTTAGAAGCAAAAGGATTTCGCACCACCCTTTGTGATAACGGGAAAGTGGCTTTGGAAGCATTCAAAAAAGATGAATACAACTTCTGCATTTTCGATGTTATGATGCCTGTAATGGACGGATTTACACTTGCAAAAGAAATCAGAAAACTGGATAAAAAAGTGCCTTTATTGTTTTTAACTGCGAAAACCATGCAGGAAGACAAACTCGAAGGTTTCGAAATTGGTGCCGATGATTACATCACCAAACCTTTCAGTATGGAAGAACTCCTGCTTCGGTTAAAAGCCATTCTTAGGCGCAGCAACATGGAAGATAATAAACACGTGAACCATATTTACAAATTTGGAAAATACACTTTTGATTACGACCACCAACATTTGAGCATTGGCAAAAAACAGGAAAAACTTACATCAAAAGAGGCTGAATTACTTAGGCTGCTTTGTGATCATTTAAATGAAGTGCTGGACCGGACCGTAGCATTGAATAAAATCTGGTACGACGATAGTTATTTCAATGCCCGTTCAATGGATGTTTACATTACCAAACTCCGGAAATTCCTAAAAGAAGATTCCAATGTGGAATTGATTAATGTTCACGGGGTTGGTTTTAAACTTGTTGCTCCACAGGTCTAATTCTCTGGTTAACCAGAGATAAAGACTTGTTAAACATTCATTTCGGGGATATCTCCTTCAACGATCAGGTTTGCCCCTGTTTTTGAAACAATTTCTTCCACGGAAACGCCCGGTGCACGTTCCAGCAAACGGAAACCATTTTCTGTTACATCAATCACTGCCAAATTGGTTACTATTTTCTTTACACAGGAAACGCCCGTCAAAGGGAGCGTACACTCTTTCAGTAGTTTAGGATTACCAGCCCGATCGGTGTGGGTCGTTGCAACAATGATATTTTGTGCCGAGGCAACCAGATCCATAGCGCCGCCCATGCCTTTCACCATTTTTCCGGGAATTTTCCAGCTGGCAATATCTCCCTTTTCCGTAACTTCAAAAGCGCCTAAAACCGTAAGATCGATATGCCCGCCCCTGATCATGGCAAAGCTCGTAGCCGAATCAAAAAAGGAAGCCCCTTTTGTATAGGTTACTGTTTGTTTACCAGCATTAATAAGGTCGGCATCAACCTGATCTTTTGCCGGGAAAGGGCCAATGCCCAACAAACCGTTTTCCGATTGCAACACCACTTCAACGCCTTCGGGAATGTAATTGGCAACGAGAGTAGGGATTCCAATCCCAAGATTTACATAATAGCCATCTTGTAGTTCCTGGGCAATTCGTTTTGCTATTCCATTTTTATCTAAACTCATCCTTTATTTCTTTTAGATTATTTGTTCATCAAATCTACTATCTGCATATCAGTTCCGTGTAGTTGTAAATTCGATGCGTTTTTCATATTTCTCACCCTGAAAGATCCGCTGAACAAAAATTCCGGGAGTATGAACACTATTGGGATCCAGCTCACCGGCCGGAACCAGTTCTTCCACTTCAGCTATGGTAATTTTTCCGGCCATAGCCATCATGTGATTAAAATTATTGGCGGTTTGTCTGTAAATCAGATTTCCGGCAGTATCCCCTTTCCAGGCTTTTACCAAAGCAAAATCAGCCATAAGAGCTGTTTCGAGAAGGTATTTCTTGCCATTAAACTCACGAACTTCTTTTCCTACGGCGACTTCAGTTCCATAACCAGCCGGCACAAAAAAAGCTGGAATTCCTGCGCCACCGGCACGACACCGCTCGGCAAGTGTTCCTTGCGGGATAAGATCCACTTCTAATTCTCCCGACAGTAATTGTCTTTCGAATTCACTATTTTCACCTACATAAGATGAAATCATCTTTCTTATTTGATGCCTTTCCAGCAGGATACCCAGTCCAAAATCATCAACTCCGGCATTGTTGGAAATACAAACCAACCCTTTCACACCCAAATCGTGCAATGCCTGAATGGTTTTTTCCGGAATACCACACAGGCCGAAACCACCCAGCATTAATGTCATATTATCTTTAATGCCTCGGATCGCTTCTTCTGCTGATTTTACAACTTTATTCATTGGATTATATTTTTAATAATAAGTTCATTTTTGGAAATGTGATCAACAACCGATATGTCTCGAAATAACCAGTCTTTGTATTTCGGATGTTCCTTCTCCGATTTGCAGTAATCTTTGATCGCGATAGAAGCGTTCCACATCATAATCCTTCATCAGGCCATAACCACCATGGATCTGAACAGCTTCATCAGCCACCTGTTTGGCAATTTCAGAACAATATAGTTTTGCCATTGCAGCCTCTTTGCCATAAGGCTTTTTTGAATCTTTCAGCCAGCAGGCTTTGTAAAGTAAATTACGAGCCAGTTCAATTTTCAAAGCCATATCCGCCAGTTTAAATGAATTGATCTGGAATTTAGAAATTGGCTTGCCAAATTGTTTCCGTTCTTTGGCATAAGCCAGCGCCATTTCAAATGCACCCTGTGCCAACCCCAATCCCATGGCGCCGATGGAAAGCCTTCCGCCGTCGAGTGTATGTAACATGATATGCGATCCTTCGCCCACTTTGCCCAACAGATTTTCTTTGGGAACTTTAACGTCGTCAAAGAAAAGTTCGGAAGTATCGGAAGCACGCCACATCATTTTATTATGCATGGGAACCTGCCGGAAACCAGAAGTTCCAGCTTCAACGATAATGGCGGAAAAGACTTTCTTTCCGTCTTCCTCACCAGAAACCGCTTGCACCGTACATCCTTTCGAAATTTTTGAAGCACCGTTGGTTATGAATATTTTAGAGCCGTTGATGACCCATTCATCACCTTCAACAACAGCTGTGGTTTTGGAGCCTCTTGAATCCGAGCCTGCGCCGGGTTCAGTAAGCCCAAAACTCCAAAGCCCATCGCCGGTACAAAGTCCAGGAAGGTATTTCATCTTCTGTTCTTCAGTTCCAAATTCATAAAGGGGTGAAATCCCTAACGAGTTATGCGCAGCTAACGTTGCAGCTTGCGAACCGTCAACCCTTGCAAGCTCTTCAACAGCAATAATATAAGATAAAGTATCCAAACCCTGCCCTCCATATTTTTCAGGCAAAACCATCCCAAATAGACCCAATTCACCAATTTTTTTGGTGAGGTCGTAAGAAAATGTTTCTCGTTCATCAAGTTCCCTGGCGACAGGTTTAATTTCACGTTCTGCAAACTCGCGAACGGTCTCACGAATCAATTGCTGTTCTTGTGTTAATTCAAAATCCATATTAAAATTCAGTTTCTAGTTAGATTCAATGGGTAACAGGTTTACCAACTCCAGTGTGGTATCAACCCGTTCCCCGGTGACTACATTTACATTTTCAACAACGGCATCGGTCAATGCCACAATATTATTTTCCATTTTCATGGCTTCAACAACTAAAAGAACCGTTCCCCGTTTTACTTCATCCCCAGCTTTCACATTCACTTTAATCACTTTTCCGGGCATAGGGGCAAACAGGCTGTTCTCTCCCGGACCATCTTCAGAAAAGAAATAATCCTCATCGGAAAACAAAATGTCCGTTCTTTTAAAAACAAAACTGACCCCTTCGATATTTACAAAAGTTTGCCCTTCATCTCCAAAAGAAAGGGTCGCGTTGTAAAACCGATTAAAAATACCAAAATCTATATTTTGACTATCCACCGTTTTCAAAAAAACCTTGTATTCACGGCCTTCTATCTCAAATTGATATAATTCTTTCTGTTGGTTCAATAATTTGATTTTCGTCGTTTTGTCACCCGTCGAAAAAGTCATCTCCATCAAAGTGCGCCAAAAGCCAATAGCTTCCCAAACATTTTTTGGTTTTTGAAATTTGTTCAGGTTCAAATCGTGCAAAGCCAGTGCCAACATAGCTGAGTGCTCCCCGATTTGTTCCCGGGAAGATTCAATATCCTTTATAATTGTTCCAGTATGATCATCACAAAATTTAGTGGAAATGGTATTCTTTTGAAAGGCAGCATTTTTCAACAGGTGAATCAAAAAGGAAATGTTTGTTTTGATTCCGTGAATGGTATAATTTTTAAGCGCATCCATGCTTTTTTCGATGGCCAAATCCCGGTTTTCGGCCCACACTACCAACTTGCTGATCATGGGGTCAAAAATACCCGAAACAGTTACCGCCTTATCAATTCCTGAATCCACCCGAATGCCGGGACCAGCAGGTTCTTTGTACAGGGTCATTTTCCCAGGCGCAGGAATAAACTGATTTAAAGGATCTTCCGCATAAATACGGCATTCTATAGCATGACCGGATTGAAATAAATTTTCCTGTTTTAATCGCAACGGATTTCCGGCAGTAACGAGAATTTGTTCTTCAACCAGGTCAACACCAGTAACCATTTCGGTAACCGGATGCTCAACCTGAATACGCGTATTCATCTCCAGAAAATAATAATTCAAATCTTTGTCCACCAGAAATTCTATGGTTCCGGCGTTGTTGTATCCTGCTTCTTTGGCAATGGAAACCGCTGCCCGCCCCATATTTTCCCGAATTTCGGGTGTTAGGGTAGGTGATGGCGATTCCTCAATAATTTTCTGATAACGTCGCTGAATGGAGCACTCTCTTTCAAAAAGGTGAACCATATTTCCAAAATTATCGCCCAAAACCTGAATTTCAATATGGCGGGGTTCTTCAATATATTTTTCGATGTAGATAGTTCCATCACCAAAATAATTCTTTGCTTCACGCGAAGTGGCTTCCAGAATATCCTTCAAATTGTCGCCTTCATAAACAACGCGCATCCCTTTTCCTCCACCGCCAGCTGCGGCTTTCACAAGAATTGGAAATGGAATTGTTCCGGCTTTTTTCAGTAAAACAAACGGACTTCCCGTCACACCTTCTGTCATGGGAACTCCAAGCTTCTTAACAAATGCCCGGGCTTCAATTTTATTACCCATCAATCGGATCGCCTTTTCGTGAGGCCCTACAAAAGCGATTTCGTCTTTTTCACAAGCTTCAACCAAAAGTGGGCTTTCCGACAAAAATCCGTATCCCGGATGAAGTGCATCGCATGACGCCAAACGGGCCACTTCCATGATTTTATCCACATTCAGATAAGTATCCTGAAGCTCTTCTTCCCCAATACAGTAAGCTTCATCGGCCATGGAAATATGCAGCGCATTTTTGTCGGCCATAGAATAAACAGCCACGGTTTTAATGCCCAGCTTTTTTGCCGACCTGATAATTCTTACTGCAATTTCCCCCCGGTTGGCTACCAATATTTTTTTGAACAATTTCATATTCGGTTAATTTTTCCCACTTTGATTCCAGGCAGCTTTTCGCTTTTCCAGAAATGCTGCCATGCCTTCCTGTCCTTCTTTAGAAGCTCTAAGTTGAGCAATCAATTTAGAAGTATGATTAAGATTTTTGTCCAGATCACTTTCCTGCATGATTTTACCGACGACCTTTTTAGTCTCACGAACAGCACCCGGCGCTGCGGATTTTAATTCATCCAAAATCTGCTGAAGTTGTTCTTCAATTCCTGAATCAGGAACCACAAAATTTACAAGATGCCAATGTTTTGCTTCTGCAGTCCTAAATCTCTTCCCCGTTAGCATCAACTCCTTTGCCCCATATTCACCAATTCGTTTGATCACGAAAGGGGCAATGGTCGCCGGGGCAATGCCCAGTTTTACTTCACTGAAAGCAAACTTTGTATTTTCTTCTGCAATAACTATGTCGCAGGCAGCCAGCAAACCGTTAGCGCCGCCAAAAGCACTGCCGTGAACAACTGCAACACTCGGAACCGGGCATTGATATATTGAAAGGAACAACTTCGCCAGGTTTTGGCCATCTTTCACATTTTCTTCAAAACCAAAACCGGCAATACCTTTCATATAATTGAGATCAGCACCGGAACAAAACGATTTTCCGTTTCCCCTTAAAACTACAGCTCGTGGAAAAATTTTTGAAGAAGCAATATCCTGAAAAGCCTGGGTAAGCTCTGATATCATTACGTCGTTCATGGCATTATGAACTTCCGGGCGGTTCAGGCGAATAGTAGTTACCTGATCGGATTGTTCAATAAGAATGGTATGATGTTGCTGCATTTTGTCCATTATGCATTCATTTCAAAAGATCACATTCTGAATATCCCGTATTTCTGTTCAGGATATTTTTTATTCAACGACATGGCAAGGCCCATGGCCAGCATTTTCCGTGTGTTGACTGGGTCAATGATCCCGTCATCCCAGATGCGGGAAGTACTGTACAATGCAGCTCCTTCCTTTTCGTATTTCTCCAAAATCGGCCTTCGTAATTTTTCAATTTCTTCCTGCGGCATTTCCTTTCCCTTGGCACGATACTGATCCTGTTTTACCGTAACCAAAACCGTTGCTGCCTGTTCACCGCCCATGACAGAAATCTTGGCGTTAGGCCACATGAACAGCAACCTTGGATCGTAGGCGCGTCCTGCCATTCCATAGTTTCCAGCACCAAATGAGCCGCCGAAGATCACAGTAAATTTTGGAACATTAGTATTAGAAACGGCATGTACCATTTTGGCACCATCCTTGGCAATGCCTTTCCGTTCGAACTCTTTCCCTACAATAAAACCTGTGATATTTTGAAGAAAAACCAACGGAATTTTCCGGGTAGTACACAACTCAATAAAATGAGTCACTTTCAGCGCCGATTCAGAAAAAAGGACACCGTAATTGGCGATAATTCCAACCGGAAATCCCATGATATGCGCAAAACCAGTAATGACGGTAGTAGCAAATTTTGCTTTAAATTCATGAAAACGGCTTCCATCCACCATTCGCATAATAATTTCCCTGGGATCTACAAGTTTTCGCAAATCCACCGGAGCAATGCCATACAATTCTTCCGGATCATACACCGGATCTTCAGGTGTGATAATATCCAAAGATTGCTTTTCACGAAATTCAAAATTTTCAAAAATATTACGGCAAATCTTGATGGCGTGAGTATCGTTTAGGGCAAAATGGTCTGCCACCCCCGAAAAGGATGTATGTACTTCAGCTCCACCAAGTTCTTCAGCGGTAACTTCCTCTCCTGTAGCTGCTTTCACCAACGGAGGGCCGCCAAGAAAGATCGTTCCCTGTTCTTTCACAATAATGGTTTCATCGCTCATGGCTGGTACGTAAGCGCCACCAGCCGTGCAGGAACCCATCACGATGGAAATCTGAGGAATGTCCATAGCAGACATACGTGCCTGGTTGTAAAAAAACCTTCCAAAATGATTGGAATCGGGAAAAACGGTGTCCTGTTCCGGCAAAAATGCGCCACCTGAATCCACCATATAGACACAAGGAAGATGGTTTTCCATGGCAATTTGCTGTGCCCGAAGGTGTTTTTTAATGGTAAAACGCATATATGTTCCGCCTTTTACCGTGGCATCATTGGCAATGATCACTGTTTCGCGACCGTGAATGACGCCAATACCTGTAACAATTCCGGCTGACGGAAATTCATCACGATACTGTCCGTAAGCTGCCATTGGAGACAATTCCAAAAAAGGCGTGTTGGGGTCAATTAGTAAATTAATTCTTTCCCTGACCAACAACTTTCCCCGTTCTTTATGCCGTTTGATGGAAGTTTCGGAGCCACCCCGGGTGGTGCGATCCAGGATTTCCTTATACTCATTCAGCAATTTTAAAAACTTCTTACGATTGTTCTTAAATTCATCCGAATGAACATCAATCTTAGTGGTTAACTTATACAATGTTAAGAAATTTATATGTGCAATTATCCGCCTAAAATGCCCTCAGGGCTATAACTTTTAGAATTGCAAGTTTAAGGAAAATAAGTCAATTTTTCTCTTTTTTTATTGTTTATGAGCCTATAAAAAGCCTAAAATCTGTTAAATCAGAGGTTCCCATTTAGCGAAAAAGGCACTAAATAGAATTATTTCCGTAATTTTGCCGCCGACAAAATCAGTTCTTATCTCATTTTAAAACAAATTAATGATCTTATGCAGTACCCTAAAAAAGTCGTAATAGGAGATATAACCGTGCGGGACGGGTTCCAGCATGAAGAAAAGTTTATCCCAACCAGTGCCAAAGTTTGGGTATTAGAGCAGTTAATTCTTAGTGGATTTAAAAATATAGAGGTTACGAATTTTGGAAACCCAAGAGGAATGCCTCAGTTCCAGGATGCTGACGAAGTCTTCAAAAAAATCAGAAGTAGCAAACTGGTAAAAGACAAATTACAGGATGTGATGCTGACCGCAGTGACCATTCGCGAAAAAGCCATTGAAAGAGCCATTGAAGCTAAAAAAGAAGGCTACGGACCAGACAGGATTTTGTTGATGGTTTCTACAAGTGAATCGCATCACATTAAAAATTCAGGATTATCGCTCAAGGAATATTGGAAAATGGCTGAGGAATGGATTCCCAAGGCCAAAGATGCAGGAATTAAAGTTAACGGTACAGTCAGTACCATCTGGGGATGCCCCATTGAAGGCCCAACCAAGTTGGAAGACGCTGTAAAATTTACAAAACGCTGGTTCGACATTGGAGCCAATGATGTGGAACATGCCGACCATGACGGTTCGGCATCTCCTGACAGAGTTTACAAATATTTCTCAATGTTACTTGACAGTGTTGACAATCCATACAAACAAATTGCCCATTTCCATACCACGCGTGGTTGGGGATTAGCCAATGTTCTGGCTGCTTTGCAAGCAGGCATGACCAATTTTGAATCGACACTCGGTGGAATCGGTGGACAACCTGCCAATTTCGTTGACGGAGTGCCTGTGGCCGGAACCGGGGATTACTACTATAATGATCCCAACGATGTTGGCCTGGTAAGTACCGAAGATATGGCGGTTATGATGGATGAAATGGGCATGGAAACCAATCTTGACATCGACCATATATTAAAAACCGGGAAAATGGTGGAAAAAATTGTCGGCCGCAGGCTACGTTCCAAAACCGTTAACCAGGGAAGAATCCCAAAATCGATGACCGGAAGATAAAACCTTATTTCTAATCGTATCACTTAAAAATATTTTAATCAAGGCTTTTGCAATAACGATCTTACAAAAGCCTTTTTCACAAAAGAGCCTTACTTATGGAGCGGAAATTTTTGATTAAAAATATTAGAAAAATATTTCTACCACTTTTACTCATTTTCATCTTTGTCTTCGGAGCCTGTAAACCGACCGGCACCTTGGGTCGTGCTGAAAATATCCGCATTATTAAAAAATCACCAAAGAACCTCTGCGAAATGGATTTTGTTACAGAATCTGTCATCTCTCCATCCATTGGCGATTCTCTTTCATTGGATAATATGTCTGTGGTAGAGCGGAAAAAAGAATTTTTGAGAATGATGTTACCTTCCGTACTCGTTGTCAAAGCCAAACTGGATTTGGACAGAGAAAAGGTTCTTTCGCTCGAGAGCATAAAAAAACTTACCCTTTCGGATAAAATGTTTCTTGAAAAGCTCAAAAAAGAATATAAAACTCAAGACTTAAAAGTGTTGGCAAAGCGGCTCCATACTTTCCCGGTGAGCATTGTCCTGGCGCAGGCGGCCATCGAAAGCGGTTGGGGAACATCCCGGTTTTTTCAGGAAGCCAACAATCCCTTTGGTATGTGGTCTTTTAGTGATTCACATGCAAGAATGAAAGCATTGTCGGGACGTGACGGGAAAAAAGTTTACTTGAGAAAATTTAACGATTTGGCAGCATCTATCCAAGCCTATTATGCGCTGTTGGCAACCGGTAAGACTTTTCAGGATTTCAGGAATATGAAAATGAAGACTGATCAGCCGCTTAAACTGATTCAGACACTAAACACGTATTCGGAAAGAGGAAATGCCTACGTAAGCGATTTGGCCAATCTTATCGTTTTCAATGATCTCCAGAAGTACGACCATTATGAGATCGGCCCGCAATACCTTGCCGAAGAAGTCAACTAATACAAATTTCTGTACCAAATTCTATAAAAACGCTTCCAATTTTCCGGTTTTAACAGCTTTGGGACCTTTTGGAGTTTCTTCCAAAGTACAGGCTTCGTGATAGAGATCGTGCTCGAAGAAAAGGACATAATCGTTTTCCAAAGCTTCTTTATAAAACCGTTCACGGTCTTTTAATGTCTGCAACGGACGCGTGTCATAAGACATAATCCAGGGCATCGGAATATGTGCAACAGAAGGCAACAGGTCAGCCATGTAAACTACTGTTTTCCCGTTTACTTTAATGTGAGGGATCATCTGGCCATCCGTATGTCCGTTGTACATTTTAAAGACAATGCCTGGTATGTATTCGCCTTCATCTTCAATTAATTTAAGCTGTCCGCCTTCTTCAATGGGCAAAATGTTTTCTTTAAGAAAAGAAGCTTTTTCCCTGCGGTTCGGATTCACAGCCCAGTCATATTGCTTTTTGCTGGTCCAGTAAGTGGCATTGGGAAAAGTCAGTTCAAAGCCGCTTTTGTCATGATTGTACTTTACACTGCCGCCGCAATGATCGAAGTGCATGTGGGTCAAAACCATGTCTGTAATATCATCAAAGCCCACACCAGCTTTCTTTAAAGAACCTTCCAGTGTATCGTCTCCATTAAGATAGTAATGACTTAAAAATTTAGCGTTCTGCTTATCGCCGATTCCATTGTCAATCAGAATTTTACGATCACCTGTTTCGATAAGCAAGCAACGCATAGCCCAATTGGCGAGATTATTTTCGTCTGCCGGATAAACTTTCGACCACATGGATTTGGGAACAACCCCAAACATGGCACCACCATCAAGTTTCAGATTTCCGGTTTCTATAGGAGTTAATTTCATTGTTTTTTTGCAAAAATATAAAAAACCAATTCAACTCGAATTTTCCCGGTTTCCGGGGGTTGAGATTTTCTTACCTTTGAGGAACTATGAAAAATCAAAATTCTTACTCTCTTTCAGGGAATATCGTTGACCTTTTTAAAGGTCAGATTTTTAAAGGAACAGTTCAGGTTGAGAACGGAAAAGTTCTGAAAATCACACATGATAATTCCGTTAAAGAAGACCAAACCATACTTCCAGGGCTCATCGATTCTCATATTCACATAGAAAGTTCCATGCTGATCCCTTCCGAGTTTGCAAGGCTTGCTGTGGTTCATGGCACGGTTTGCACGGTTTCAGATCCGCATGAAATTGCCAATGTCCTGGGAATTAAAGGGGTGAAATTTATGATCGAAAACGGGGAAAAAGTTCCCTTTAAATTCTATTTTGGGGCACCTTCCTGTGTTCCGGCAACTCCGTTTGAAACTTCCGGGGCACGTTTTACGCCAGATGATCTTGATAAATTACTCAGCATGAAAGAGATTCTTTACCTTTCGGAAATGATGAATTTTCCTGGAGTTATTCAGGGAATGCCGGAAGAAATCCGCAAGATTGACATCGCAAAAAAATACAACAAACCTGTCGACGGGCACGCTCCAGGCGTAAAAGGTGAAGACGCGCACAAATACGTTCATGCCGGAATAACAACAGACCACGAGTGCTTTACTATGGAAGAAGCGCTTGAAAAAATCCGTTTTGGGATGAAAATCCAAATCCGTGAAGGAAGTGCCGCTAAAAACTTTGAAGCATTGATTGGATTAATGAAAGATCATTCTGATAAAGTGCTGTTCTGCTCTGACGACCGGCACCCGGACAATCTGGCCGAAGGGTACATCAACAATTTGGTAAAAAGAGCCATCGCCAAAGGTTATGATCCCATGAAGGTTTTGAAAAGCGCCATTCTTAATCCTGTTAATCATTATCATCTAAATGTTGGCTTGTTGCAGGAAAACGATCCAGCCGATATGATCGTGGTGGATAATCTTGCTGATTTTAATGTGAAAGCCACTTACATTGACGGACAAATGGTAGCTGAAAACGGCAAGACGCTTCTAAATTCGGTCCATGAAACTACTCCCAATAATTTTCTCGCCGCACCCATCACCAGAGAAGAGATAAAAGTGCAGGATATAGGAGAAAAAATCCGCGTTATCGAAGCCTATGATGGAGAACTTATTACAGGTACCGTGCAAATGCAAGGGAAATCCGATAATAGGAATCTGGTCAGTGATATTGAAAATGACATTCTTAAAATGGTGGTTCTGAACCGGTACGAAAAAGCCAAGCCTGCAGTTGGATTCATTAAAAACATCGGATTAAAAACCGGGGCCTTTGCGTCCAGTGTAGCACACGACAGTCATAACATTGTAGCAGTTGGCACCAATGATGAAGAGATCGTTCAGGCTATCAATGCTGTTATTAAAAGCAAAGGAGGCGTTGTAGTAGTCAACGGCCACAAGGAATACCTTTTGCCATTACCAGTTGCAGGACTCATGTCAAACGTAGATGGCTACATAGTTGCAAAACAATATAAAGATTTGGATGCCATGCTTCATAAAATGGGTGTCACACTTCGTGCTCCTTTTATGACATTATCATTTATGGCGCTGTTGGTGATCCCTGAACTAAAACTGAGCGACAAAGGATTATTTGATGGAAATTCATTCAGTTTTACATCCTTGTATGCAGGTAAATAGTCATCAAACCTAAGTATAGACTACCATATCTCAATATTTTAAAAAAATTATCTCAATAAGTTTATTTAGACCTTTTATAAAATATGTAAAAGGTGAACATATATAAATATATGAGATGATATAAATTATAGTTTTGCAAGAAATATTGTTTATGCCTCATTTTGAATTAGACACCAAGAAATTAGACCAGGCTGCAGGAAAACTCAGGGCAATGTCACATCCCATGCGAATTGCCATTATCGGTCTGCTGGCACAGCATTCAGAACCTTTAAGCGTTACGGAGATTTACAAAAGTTTAGATATTGAACAAGCTACTGCCTCTCATCACTTAAATATATTGAAAAGTAAGAACATCCTTATTTCCAAACGTGACGGGAAAAATATTTTTTATTCCCTGAGGAATATTACTATTACTGAAATTCTGGAGTGTATCAATCGTTGCAACAAAACCGATCTCTAAATCAAAAACTCCAGGTTTCATCAATTTCCCAATTTGCCCTGACTACTATTTTTTTGGGATAATAGATCACCTTTTCTGGTTCCAGGTGGTGCAGGTAATTGCCGGGATTCCATTTTTTATTATTGTTGCTGTCGAAAATAATCCGGAAGCCATAGGTTCCCGGCTTGATGTTTTCAATCACGATTTCTTTAGCTGATGAGAAATACTGGCTCTCTACAACCTGATTTTTGGGGGTTAACACCTGAAAGATATAATGCTGCTTCTCTTGTGGACTTAACGTAAAACGTAATACCCCGTATTCTTTAGTCTTTTTCGAGCGCAGGGTGAGCTTAATAGTATTGTTATAGTAACCATTCCAGTCGATGACAGACGAATCCGGAATACTAAGGCTGTATTTCTTATCGGGTTCCACATTAAAAGGGAAAACTAATGTCCTGTGAATACTGTCAGCAAAATAATGGGGTGGGTTGTAAATGCTATCTTTCTCCTTTACCAGCAAAACAGAATCAAACATTAGCTGACTTACCGGCTGACCAAAAGTTAATTCAAGCTTTTGCCCGGGTTTTATTATGCTTATCAGGTTATACTTCAAATTCAAGTATTCTATTTTGGCCGGCTCATGCTTTTTTCTTCTCGGAAGATGTTTCTTTTTCTGAACAATGGCTAAACTCTCATAACCAAGTGTATCCATCCCATTCATCAGCAAAAGTTTTAAGCTGTCGGGATGGGGCTGTTTTAAAAACCATATCAAAGTATCCTTGTCGGCATTCCATTCCGGTTTAAACCATTGCTCTTTGGGCGCATAATCCTTTGAAGATATTTTTACCGTATCAGCGGGAAAATTAAAAGCAAATTGCAGGGTATTTTTACTTTCCAAACTTAATTTCAAAAGCTTGGGAACTGTGTCAGCAGGTTGGAATAGGTAAAGCTTGTGTTGTCTAAGTTTTTCATTAGCCAAAGAATCTGCCATATTATTTAGAGAGTCAGCTACCAGCGCAACGGAGTCTTCTCTCATTTTAGGATTAACAAGTTTTTTAAACAAAGCTGAATCAAAGACCGGTGCCGGACGATACTGAGGTCTAACCATCGAATCTAAAAACGCTATTTCTTCATTAGCCAGATTATAGGTTAGACTATAATCCATGTCCTTCAATGCAAACAATAAGTAGCTGGTGTCGGCCAATCCTGAAAACAAAAACTTTCCATTACTATTTGTTTTGCTGACATAATACGGTTTTACATAAAGTGGCAACGATTTTAAAGGAAGTGTATCGTTATCGTTTTTATACAACATCACCGTAATGTTTTTTTCCGGTGTTTTTTCCAGTGCGTTCAGTACCTGTCCTTTCAAGCTAAGTGAATCAACATGCGTTCCCGTTGAAAAAACATACGAAAAATTGTTCAGGATATTTCCTTCTGTAATGTCAGAAATCGATTGGCCAAAGTTGACTGTATAAGTAGTATTCGGTTTTAAAGTATTTTTCAGCCTAATAACCAGCGTTTTCTTTTTGATCTTGTAATCAGGGAATTTTTCCACCGGAGGAGAAATCAGCACTTCCTGATTAAACTTATCAACTTTAACATATTCATCAAAAGTGATGGCAAACTGATTTCCTTTAAAATTAGCAGAGAAATTTGGTGGAACGCATTTTACAATCTTTGGCGGAGTAACGTCTTTCGGTCCTCCTATAGGAGCCACAATTCTGGCACAACTCCAAAAGCTTATCAGAACAAGCAAAATGCCAGGCAAGCCAGCTATTTTAAACCGAATGATTTTCATTATCGCAAAGATGCAAATTATTAATTTATGCGCTTACCGTCATCCAAATAAAAGCAGCTTCTAATTTGTAAAAGAATGAAGCGTAACATTGAATGCCAACACGGAGTTTGCCGGGATACCTGCGTTTTGACTTCCGCCATAAGCCAGCCCCGAAGGAATAATCAATATTTCCTGCCCACCGGTTCCGATCAAAGGGATCCCTTCCTGCCATCCTTTAATTACCTGTGACAACGGGAAGGAAAAATTGCTTCGCTGGTCAAACACGGTTCCATCCAGTAAATATCCTTTGTAGTCTACCGAAACAGTCGAAGACACCGTAGGATGATTTGATGATCCCGGTTTGGAAATCACATAAAATATTCCTGACGATGTGTACTGCCCCTGAAGGTTATGGGTTTTTACATAATTTTCGATGGTCAGATGATCAATGGTAGCCTGCTTATTCGAAGTCTTTTTACAGGAAGAAAGACTCAAAACCAATGCAAAAAGCACGGCAATTAAAGGAAAAATCTTTTTCATAAACCAATTTATTATGGGAAGCAAAAGTAAGCAATAAGCCTAATGTATGGTGTGTTGACAAAAAAGGATTTAGCCATTTCTCAGAAGTTCATCCACCAATTCCGGCACGCCGGTTCCTGCTTTTTTCTTTATCACTTCCAAATTTCTAACGCCATGTACATCAAAGGCTCCAGGATCAATATAAAATTTCAGTACTTCAGCTGACACATAATGGATGAGTCCTGATGCTGGATAAACAACCAAAGAAGTGCCTATGACAATAAAGATTTCGGATTTTGAAGTCAGTTTTGCAGCCTCATGGATCATGGGAACAGGTTCTCCAAACCAAACCACATAAGGCCTGAGTTGATAACCTTTTTCACAGAGGTCGCCCAATTTCAGCGATCGGTCACCAACATCATAAATCAGGTTTGTATCTCCCGTGCTCACAGCTTTTCGCAATTCACCATGCAAATGCAAAACATGGCTTGAACCAGCCCTTTCATGAAGGTCATCTACATTTTGAGTAATAATTTGCACATCGAATTTCTGTTCCAGTTTTACCAGCGCCAGATGCCCGACATTGGGATTTACTTCAAATAGTTGCTTCCTGCGCTGGTTGTAAAAATCCATCACTAGTTCCGGGTTTCGCTTCCAGGCTTCCGGAGTTGCCAGGTCTTCCATCCTGTGTGTCTGCCACAATCCGTCATGATCACGAAAAGTGCTGATTCCACTTTCTGCGCTCATGCCTGCTCCTGTGAGAATAACAACACGCTTCATCAAGAAAAGATTTATAGATCTAACTGGTAAATTTTTATCCGCTGTCAACACAAAATTACACAAAACAAAAAGGCTGCCCTTTTGAGACAGCCTTTCTCAGTATTTTGAAATAAGAATTTAATTCAATTTCATATTGTCGTAAACGGCCATAACTTCTCTAACGTGTCCGGCAGAAGCTTCCAGAAGTGCCATTTCATCTTTGTTAAGGTCAATTTCAATTACCTTTTCAATACCGTTACGTCCCAGTTTTACAGGAGCACCCATGTAAACATCTTTCAATCCCCATTGTCCGTCAAGGCACACACAGCACGGGAAAATGTGTTTCTGGTTTTGAATAACAGATTCTACCATCTGAGCGGCAGCAGCACCCGGAGCATACCATGCTGATGTTCCCAAAAGGTTCACAATCTCACCACCACCTTTTTTTGTACGGTTAACAATGGCTTCCAGTTTTTCGGCTGAAATCAAATCAGTTACAGGAATTCCGGCAACAGTTGTAAAGCGCGGCAACGGAACCATAGTATCGCCGTGCCCGCCCATAAGCAATGCCTGAATATCCCTGGGAGAAACATTGAGTTCGTCAGCAATAAATGCGCGGTAACGTGCGGTATCTAAAACTCCTGCCTGACCAAAAACTTTGTTTGCCGATTTACCCGAAGCAACATGAGCAGCATAAGTCATTACATCCAACGGGTTGGAGACAATAATAATGATGGCATCCGGAGAGGCAGCCATGATATTATCAGTAACAGACTTTACAATTTTTGCATTGGTAGAAATCAAGTCGTCGCGCGACATACCAGGTTTCCTTGGCAAACCTGAAGTGATAACTACAACGTCTGAGCCCGCAGTTTTTGAATAATCATTGGTATATCCCTTAACGCGGGTATCAAAATAATTTACAGCAGCGCTTTCCCAAATATCAAGGGCTTTACCCTCAGCAATGCCTTCTTTAATATCAATAAGTACCACTTCATCGAGAAAGTTTTTTTGTGCTAAAACATCAGCACAGGTGGCTCCTACACTACCAGCTCCAACTACAGTTACTTTTTTCATGATTTTATATTTTTAATAAGGTTAATCTCAGAATTCAAAAATACAAATAAATGGCGGGGTTCACTTATTAAAAAATCATAATTCCTTGTTTATGAGTAAATTTAAACAGCGTCTAAATTGACGATCAAAATCCACAAGCGGTTAATAGTTCAAAATAAAACACTTAGAATAAAATCCGGCCAACGCCGAAGCTACTCAATAAACTACCCCGAGGCAGAGCCATCGAGGTATTAAATGGAGTTTGCTTTGCAAACATTATTGTTTCCGACCCAGAGGGTCGGGGTATTAACCTATATCC
>VAPK010047787.1_pt1 | contig 21255 bp, 26 predicted proteins | sample 3395031 | NCBI WGS metagenome assembly VAPK01 (sample SAMN08290443, study PRJNA428436) | hydrothermal vent metagenome | isolation source: Deep-sea hydrothermal vent chimney 1 | place: Pacific Ocean: Juan De Fuca Ridge
GCTTTAAAATGGGAAAAGCAATAACAGACAATGAAATAAAGCTTCAAGGCTTAGATGCTTTAATTAGCTCTTTAGGCGAGGTACAAGCGGAACGTTTTATTACTCTAATGCTTAGAGAACCATTTGACTATACAGAATGGCAAACAAAACTATGGTCTGATAAAAGTATTGAAGAATTAAGTAGTCAAGCAATGGCTTTTCAAAAATAAAACCCACCTAAGTAATTGAAAGTATTAACAAACGTCTAACAAGGCAATGAAATGTGAGCGACTAAGTAGGGTTTCTTTTTACATTTTTTAGTTTCGTTTAAGTTTAGATTATAATTGAGCGTCAGTTTGTTTAAACGTCGCCAACTTATTGCGGCGTTCTGGCTGTAGAAAAACCCTATTACCACCCTAGACAACTCACATCTAGGTGTTGTCATGGCTAAATTCCTTCCTCAACAAAATAAAGGACATCCATAATTTCATCTGCCAAAATCTGCCTTTAGTGGTGTTTTTATACCAGAATTTGATGGGTGTCTTTTTATTTTTTTCTGGTGGTGGTGACATTATTGTAATACTTTTAAGAACTCCTCTTATTGTAGCTGCTTGTTTATTAATTTATTGCCTATCCTGGGCTGCTCAATTAATCTTATATTTAAAAGCTATGTTAAAGTGAGGCTATATCTCTAGAATTAAAAATAAATTTTCGTTTAATAAGTACGGGTATGCTTTACAATATATTCAATATTGGATATTGGGTATAAGAAAATGAATGAAAAAGAATTATTACTAAATAGAATAAATGAAAAAAAAACTCAGTTAGCTAGTTCCAGAAAAGGAACTGAAAGCTGGAGATCTAATGGTAGAAAAAAATCAGGAAAATCTCAAGTGTCTAAACTCTCAGTGCAATCGCTAGAAAAGGAAATAAAAAGCTTGAGTGAAGAACTAAGAATACTTCAAAACAAACAAACTCAAACATAAGTTGCTGCACTCTAGCTTGCTAAAACTGCCTATAATAATCACGTGTTTGGTCATCTAAAGGAAACATCAATTCTATTCTAAGCTCACTGACAATGGCGTCTTGAACGGTTCCAAGTTGGGTAATCATTGAGAAGAATGACAGCTCTTTACCTTTAATTTCTAGGCGTGTTGAAATAGCTATCTGTTCGCCTTCTGCGCCTAGAAACTCATTATTGGGAGCAAGGCGTTTAGCCAGTTCCTGCTCTAAACCCTCTAAATAATCACTACCTCCTAACACACTTATTTCATAGCGCAGCCGCGATAGCACAGCCGAAGCGGTTTCATGCCAATTAAGAATTTTAGAAGTTTCAGGGTTATCTGAAATCATCGCTTCTATAAGATTACTAAAGCCAGAATACCCTACTTCTGTCAGCATTAACTTAGCAGAATCATTAACATTAACCACATCCCAGTTTTGGTTTAATACTAGCGCAGGATACGGCATATGGTTATCTATCATGGTTTGAATTGCCATAAAAATGGGCTTTAAATCTTTATGTTCACTTGATAGTTCTGGGAATTCTGGTGCGAAGCCTGCCACTAATAACCCTTGGTTAATTTCACGCTTAGGTAAATATAAAAATAGACCTATTTTCAAAACCATTTCTCGACTTGGACTTGAGCGACCCGTTTCTAAAAAGCTAATATGTTTACTAGAAACATCAATTTCTATGGCTAACTGCAATTGACTATAACGACGTAACATTCTCCATTTTTTAAGCATTGCGCCAAAGGTATTTTTATTTGAAGTTAAATTCAACATAGAATCATTATCTCAGAATTATTTATAGAATACTGTTACCTCTGAGGTAATTGTTTTAATACTAGCAGGTCATTAAAATTTGTATTTTTTAATTCTGGTGACATTATGAGCATTAATTTCAGAGCAAATATGATGATGGCAACTGCCATTGTTTTTGCAATTTATTCAGTTCTATGGGGTTTAGCTCCTTATGACTCTATCAACTTACCATCACGTTTTATCCTTGATATTTCTGATTGGCCATTAGATAACTTATCAAAACCACTTGATCATAATACAAAATGGTTAACCTCGATTGCGGCAGGCTTATTAGCTGCAATTTCAATATTCTTAGGAGGCATTGTTGTACCTGCAATAAAAGACAATAATAGGCGAATTATGCATACAACAATTTTCGCAATGGTGGTCTGGTATATCATAGACAGCGTTGGATCAATCGCATCGGGAGTTACTTCGAATGCTATTTTAAATACGGTTTATCTAGTATTAGTGCTCGTACCTTTATTTCCTAATAGGAAGAATGAGAATAATTAAAACAATATGGCACCCCCCCTTTTTTTAGACAATTGTATTGATTGCCCAAAGATGACATCAATTTTTTAACTCACATTTACCTGTGCCTTTAAGCTTTTCACCTACGGATACAATCGCCTCAATCACAGGCTTTAATTCCTGCCCTTCTTCTGTTAGTGAGTATTCTACAGAAGGAGGCGAGGTTGGTTTTACTTCACGATGAATGACCTTTTTTTCTGTTAGTTCACGTAAACGAGTTGTCAAAACTTTTGCAGAAATACCCTGTAAGTCAACACGAAGCTCATTAAAACGACGGGGTCCAGCACTCAGATACCAGATAATATTAACCGTCCACGCCCCTCCAATAATCGACATACACTCATTTAGTGGGCAGCGTGGCGCAGGAGCTTGGTTCTTTCTTACTTTCAAAGACATAAAGTACACACAATAATCATTAGCTAAGAATAATACTAGGTTACCACGAGTACCCATTAGTTACCACGCGGTAACTTATTAATTAAGTATTTTAATGTTCTATAGTTTCTTTTAGTAACTTTAAAATGTAACCTTCTTCTCGTTGTTCACATAAACTAAAAGGAGAAAACATGAAATTATTCTATAGCCCAGGTGCTTGCTCACTGGCTCCGCATATTGTTTTAAGAGAAATAAACAAAGACTTTGATCTGGTTAAAGTTGATTTTTCCACTTCAAAAACTGAGCACGGTGATGACTTTACTCAAATCAACCCACACGGTTACGTCCCTGCAATTCAACTAGATAATAGTGATACATTAACTGAAGGTGTTGCGATTATGCAGTATCTCGCTGATAGTTCGCCTGAGGCAGGGTTAGTTCCTAAAAATGGTACCTTTGAACGTGCAAAATTACATGAGCGTTTGAATTATTTAACCTCTGAATTTCATAAAGGTTTTGCTCCTTTATTCTCAGATGTCAGTGATGAGGAAAAAAAGAGAGCAGTTGCTAACGTGGAATCTAAATTGGATTATCTGGATGATTTACTTTCAGAACAAGATTATTTAATGGGCGATAAATTCTCAATCGCAGATGCTTATATGTTTGTTATCGCAAGCTGGACAGCACCTACAGGTATTGATCTTAAAAAATGGTCTAATATAAGTGCATACTCAGAGAAAATAGCCAGTCGTAAAAGTGTGCAAGATGCGATGCGGGCTGAAGGGTTAATTAGTTAGCGCTTTATAATTAGAACGCTAAAAACAGATCATTTTGAGAATACTTTCTACTCTTTCTCAAAATGATCTGCTTATGAAATCAGCAGGAGAATATTAAATGCCATATGTAAATATCAAAATTACTAAAGAAGGCGCAACTGCAGAACAAAAAGCAGCATTAATAAAGGGAACTACCGAACTACTAGAAAAAGTTCTTAACAAAAACCCCGCTACTACGTTTGTGATTATTGATGAGGTGGATATGGATAATTGGGGAATTGCTGGCTTGCCTGTTGAGGAGTTTCGGAAAAAATAAAACGTATCAGGAATCAATTATGAATCAGAATTTACGATTAAATATGGACTTTGCGAAAGTTGCTAAGCATCGTTTGAGTGATACAGACTGGCAATCTAGTCGAGCAGATGGCGTATCCCGAATTCCCTTAGAAAGAGAGGCAGCAGAGTCTGGACATACCACCAGTTTTGTTAAGTTTGAAGCCGGCTCTTACTTCCCAAGACATAGCCATCCTCAAGGTGAAGAGCTTTATGTGATCGAAGGGGTTTTTTCAGATGAGAATGGTGACTACCCATCAGGGACTTATATTAGAAACCCGCCTGGGTCAGATCATAAGCCTTTTACTAAAGAGGGTTGCACACTCTTTGTTAAGCTCGATCAATTTCAACAAGGTGACTCCAAACAGATAGTTATTAAACCAAAGGATAGAAGCTGGGGAAGTGGCATTGGTAACCTAAAAGTAATGCCATTACATGCTTTTAACACTGAAAGCACTGCATTAGTCTGGTGGCCAAAAAATGAAATTTTCCAGCAACATACACATTTTGGCGGCGAAGAAGTTCTTGTTCTAAAAGGTAAGTTTATAGATGAACATGGGGAGTACAAAACAGGAAGCTGGATTCGTAGCCCTCATATGAGCAGTCACTTTCCTAGAGTCGAAGAAGAAACTTTAATTATGGTGAAAGTGGGACATTTATCCTAGAATTAGTTGATGACACCAAATGAAATTATAACCATCATCACTAGCCAGCTTGATGGCGTAAAACCTAAAAGCAGTTGGGGGGAAACATCCTTGTTTTACAACCCTCAAAATATACTACCAAATGGTGTCTATTTTTGTACCATCAAAGAAAAAAACGGTGACAATGATAAGTCTTCTGATCTTTCACGTAAAAATATCTTTAGGCTCAGTATCGGTATTCCTAAAGATGATTATATCGCTATATTTGGAGATAAACCAAAACGCCCTGAAAAAGGTGGTGTCGTTGATACAGGTCACGACTTTACTCAAATTGATGCGCTCATGCCTCATCCAATTTATGCTTGGATGTCTTGGGTTTGTATACTCTCACCGTCACAAAAAAACATTGAAAAAATACTCCCGTTAATCAATAAAGCGCATGCAAATGCTGTAATTAAATTTGATAAAAAAATTGACAAAAAATAGCCATATGGCACCCCACCCTTTTTTGAACAATTGATATACCTAAACTACTTTATCAGCGCTTCCTCTTAAATCCCTTTGAAGATTTATTCCCGTACTTAAATTTCTTGTTTCTATCTTTCCGACTCAGATAATCTTTCTTAGACTGGAAGTTTTCTTCATCAAGAGTCAACCCAACTTTTTCATAAAGTTGGCGCATCAGTTTAATGTCTAAATCGTCAAACTCACCCGCCTGTAAAGATCGCTTTAACTCAATACTGGCATAGCGAATTCGTCTTAGTCGACTAACAATTAAGTCTTGTGATTCCCACAAGCGACGGACTTCACGGTTCCTGCCTTCTTTTAAAGTCACGTGAAACCACTTATTCGCACCCACCCCTCCATCAAATATTATGCTGTTAAATTTGGCCTCGCCATCCTCAAGCATGACACCTTTTTTTAGATTCTCAATGATTTCCTCGGTGACATTCCCTAAAATTCTTGAGGCATATTCACGTTCTATTTCATAAGATGGGTGCATTAAACGATTGGCGAGTTCACCATCTGTGGTAAACAACAATAAACCATCAGTATTAATATCTAAGCGACCTACCTGTATCCAACGACCACTATTGAGCTTGGGCAAATTATCAAAAACAGTGGGGCGACCTTCGGGGTCATTACGTGAACATATTTCACCCATTTGTTTGTGATAAAGTAAAACCTGTGGCCGTGCTTTTAGTTTATTTGATAACTTTAAATACTGCCCGCGCAGTACCACTTTGTCTGTCTCACTGATTGCTTGACCAACTGTTGCTACTACACCGTTAACAGTAATTTCCCCTGCTGCGACCCAGCGTTCGATTTCTCGACGTGAACCATAGCCCGCTCGGGATAGTATTTTTTGAATTCTCTCAGCCATTTGAAGGTAAACCTTATTAATTATTGCTATAAATCATACCTAATTGCGCTATACAGGTATATATTTGTACTATAACTATATGAATAATTATTCAAATAAGGAGACCTGCATGCCTGTTACAAAAACTACACCCTTAAAAGAAGAAAAGCCAATATCTAAAGCTGAAGCAAAAAAATTACTCATCTCACTAACAGATTCTGACAAGGTAATGAACTCAAAGTCATTCACTAAAGGTAAAGATCTACTTAAAATCAGTCATGCTGCACAAGAATATCCTTATTCCATTAAAATGAAAACCAAAGAGTATGAGAGTGAAAAGCGCCTCTTACAAATTGAGCTATTGAAAGTACAGAAGTGGCTAAGAACAGAGAACCAAAAAATTGTCACTATCTTCGAAGGACGAGATGCCGCGGGTAAGGGTGGAACAATCAAACGCTTTACTGAGCACTTAAACCCTCGTATTGCACGGGTTGTTGCTTTAGAAAAACCAACAGAAAGGGAACTTGGAGAGTGGTATTTTCAACGTTATGTTGATCATCTGCCCACCAAAGGTGAAATGATTTTATTTGACCGCTCTTGGTATAACCGTGCAGGTGTAGAAATTGTGATGGGTTTTTGTAGTAAACACCAACATTTAGAATTTATGCGCCAAGCACCTGTATTTGAACGCATGCTGGTTAATTCTGAAACAATTTTATTCAAATATTGGTTTTCTGTAACCCGACAAGAACAGCTTCGTCGCTTTCATTCACGTAAGCATGACCTTGTTAAACAATGGAAGTTAAGCCCAGTTGATGTTGAGTCATTAGATAAATGGGATGACTACACCTCAGCACGTGAATCGATGTTCTTTAATACTGATACGGCCGATGCCCCTTGGGTTGTGGTTAAATCTGATGATAAAAAACGTGCGCGTTTAGCCTGTATTCGCCATTTTCTTTACAACTTGAATTATGACAACAAAGACACTTCGGTTGTGTACTCTCCAGATGAATTAATCTGTGGACCCGTTGCTAAAATGTACCCCGAGGAAGCTAAAACGTAATCAAAAACACCAATAATATCCACCTCCCTAAGCTCTACCCGTTTCACTAACTACAGGGAGGTGTATTTTTGTTTGTTCACTGTTGTTGATGCAGATATAATAAGATCAACTTAGGCTGATATCATTCCTGAATGGACAATCAACAAGCAACTATCTCATCACCTTTGAGTTTTCATGGGCCTGGACTTCATACTGCCAAAAAAAATACAATTACACTATTACCTGCACCTGTAGACCATGGCATCGTTTTCAGGCGAATAGATAAAAAGGCTGTAGGTACTGAGATTACTGCAAATTGGCAATCTACCAAAACAATGCCTTTGTGCACCTGCATCGTTGCAAATAATGGGCACCATGTAAGAACCATAGAGCATTTAATGGCTGCCTTTTATGCCTGCGGTATAGATAACATTATTGTTGAAGTGGATGGTGATGAAATTCCTGTTTTAGATGGAAGCGCAAAACCATTTATCAAAGAGATCACTCAACAAAAAATTACCAAACAACAAAAACCTCGATCAATTTTTAGTGTTACAGAAAAAGTAGAATTTACTGAAGGCCAACGCAGTATCAGCATAGAACCAGCCGATGCCTTATACCTTGATATCACAATTACACTGGTAAAGTTTGGTTGTCTTTATTGGAGTGGAAAAATCACTCCTGAAATTTTCAAAGATGAAATGGCCAATGCTAGAACCTTTGGGCGATTAAGAAATGGCTTACTGGCTAAACTCACTCGTTTTCAAAAAGATCCTATTTGCCTTGGAGCAAACACAAACACTGCAGTCGTTTTGGTAGGTAATAAAGCCATTAATAAAGGCGGCTTTCGAATGACTGATGAATTAATTCTACACCGAGCACTCGATTTAGTAGGTGATTTAATGCTATCAGGTGGTCATATCCATGGGAAAATCACAGCAAAAAGTCCCGCACACCGACTCAATCAGGGTTTACTCCAAAATATATTTGAAAGTGGGAAATACAAAGAGATCTTTACACAAGAGGTGTAATAGTTTGAGGTTTCGACTTAAAAAATAAATAATTACATGCTCTTATCGTAAAACATCAACCGCTTATAATTATAGAGACCCACAAAAAAATAAAGTACTGATATATTCCTTGCATCCACAGAGAGTGGTATTTAATCTCCTTTTGAAAAGATAAGGATTTACCAGTTGATAGTCAGGGACTGACTTTAGACAATTATAGCGTTCTTGCTTTAACCCTATAATTACTAATAAGGAATTTACAACTGGGAGCCAAGGATGGCTCACTTTTTACTTATGCTTTAAGTTCCTGAAAAAAGGAATTGGATTGTTTGCATTTGCCATTTTGTAGTCAGTAAGTTCTATTGTCGTACTTTCTTCTTCTTCGACTTCATCTGAATCATTGATTTTTTCAGCTTCATTCTCAGTTTTTACTTTAATATCTATTTTATCTGAAAGATTTTCTAATGTTTTCCCTGCTAAAGACTCCGAAAGGTTTTCAATACTTGCTTCTTTTTCCTCACCCATATCTGTAATGATATCTTCGATCTGCTGAGTATCAGTATCAGATAACTCTGTATCCTCTATTATTCCAACCTTTACCTTTCTTTCAACCTTACTGGCTGTTTTCTTTATATCTGTCTCTATTTCTTTAAGTTCATCAAGCATACTTCTAGTATCTTCAACTTTGGTATGCATCTCGTTGAACATATCTTGGGTACTATCTAGAGTATTTGATATTTTAACAATTTTTGAATAATCAAGAGACTCTAAATTCTTTTTCGTTTGTGAATTCAAAGTATGACTTTGTACTTCTTGGCGGCGCATGGTCTCTATGTGAGTACGGCTTTCTTCTATATTAGCAGTTAATTCCTGACGCGCTAAGTCGGCTACTTGAAAACTGGTATCGAACTGCTCATAAGCCTGCTCTTCATACCCTGTAAGCTTCTCATTAAAGTTCTTAAGTGCTTTTTCGACTTTGCCTTGATTCTTATTTAATAGTTTTATTAGTACCGTCGACTCTTTGTAAGTCTCTTCTAGCTTGCTATTTACTTTTAAGGAAAGCTCCGAATTCTCATGAACTAAATTACCCTGCTGGTCATGTTGCTCCAAAAAATCTTTTAGAATATCCTGAGACAAATCTTTTTGCTGTTGCATTTTGACAACACTGTCATTAACCGTATTGAGTTTTTTATCTAAGTCTTTCTGTAATTTATCTGTAGTAGCAATAGTTTGCTGCAATTGCTCATCCCACCGCGTTTGAATTTTCTCTATATTTTTAGTGACATTATCAGAAAGTTGAATCAGCTCTTTTTCTTGTTTTTTAATTTTTTCTGCTGCTTTTTGCACATCTTTAGTTTTTATATCAATCACATCTTTTTGAGAAGAAAACTCAGACTTATGTTCTTCCATCTCTTGGATGAGTTGAGTCGTTTCTTTCTCAAATTCACGAATGGAGCTAGTTGCTGATGTAATATGACTAACATTTTGCTCAGCCTCAGTCCGATACTGCTGTATCAGATTTTTATCTCTTCTCGCTAACCAGCGACCTAAAAACAAGACTAAAAGTGAAATAATCAAAGCTGATGCAACAACGCCAGCCACAACCAATTCAATGATTTTTAATATGGATTCGTTTGAGTCGAAAGGAGTTGATGAAGCTTGTTTAACAACCGCCGATTCTTTTACAATGGGTACTATAGGCGCTATAGGCGTTGAATCTGCTAAAGATGTGGACCCCACTTCTGTTTCGGTATTCTGTAAATAATTTTGTAATCCTTCAGCTCCTGCCTGAATGGTGAACACATTCATTAGCAAAAGAAAAATTATGCACTTAAAAGCGGTGTATTTCATAGCATACGTCCTTATTGTATAGGGGGCCCTAGAAACACTGTATTTGTGAAATAAGTTAGCACCATTAGTTAAATGTCTAACTCGAACAGAAGAACTAAACTCCTGCATTCGGGGTAAGCAGCATTTCTTAAGAGATATAAATATTTTATTTTTAATAAACAAAAAAATATATCTCACGAGGAACGTTCTGATCAACTCCCGTATTCGACATTACTAATGTCGAAATTAATCAGCATCCTTCTAAAGTCATAGTACAACAAAACCTAAATTATTTTAATGATAAATTAACTATTTTTAATAGTTTTTTAGATTACTGCCTCTATTAACCAGATTTTCCTTTTAAACCGAGCAATCGCTTTTGATAACGCGACTGTACCATCTCTACAATCACCATAACAAAAATCACCATGTAGAATGTACTTTTACTCATTGCAATAATTTCATGGCCAAATAAATGAAGATGAGCATCATGAGCACCTTCAGAAAGGAGCATGACACCCACGAGTAAAAGAATAAATAAACCCACGACTTCGTACATACGGTTCTTTTGTAAAAATACAGTGACTTTATCAGCTAAAAAGATCATTAGTACGCCGCCGATGAGAATAGCAGTCGCCATAATATAGAAGTTCTTAGTCAGCGCCATTGCACTTAGAATGGAATCAAAAGAAAAAATAGCGTTCATGATAACGATCGAAAACAAGACAGCGGCATAAGAAGATAATTTTCGTTCTTTATTTAAATCCTCTTCTAGCATCATCATATGGGAAATTTCTTTAATCGCGGTATAGATAAGAAATACGCCGCCAATTAACACAACCAGACTTTTCAAGGTGAAATGTCCCTCAATAAAGCCTTTTATGTCTAGTGCGAAAAGCTCACTAGTAAACAAACTTAAAACCTTTAACAATGCAAATAAAAGGACGATTCGTAGCAATACTGCTAGGCCAATTCCCCATTTACGAATATTTGCCTGCTTACTTGGCTCTACCCTTCTTGATTCTAGCGCTATGTATAAAAGATTATCAAAACCTAAAACAGCTTGGAGCATAACCAACATACCCAAGGTTAATAAGTTTTCAATGGTAAAAAGTCCTTCCATAACTGCAACCTACATCTTTGAAAATGCGTATAATATACTTGTTATTGAGGAAGCTCTATAAAATATTCATAAACCCAAGGCAAGCCGATGCACAATTTTATTAAAACAGTCACTCTTTTATTCTTCATATTATTGAATAATATCAGCTTTGCAAAAACAGACTCGATAGTGCTTGGCATGGGTTGCTTTTGGGGAGCTGAAAAATATATGGCTAAAATCCCGGGGGTAAGTAATGTCGAAAGTGGTTATGCTGGCGGTGATTATAAAAATGCAACTTATAAGGGCATCATCAACCATGAAAATAAAATAAGATCGGGGGATACTAAAGTTCGCAACCATGCGGAAGTCGTTAAGGTTTCATTTGATGATGAAATCGTTGATTTAAAAACTATTCTAGCTACTTTTTGGGAAACGCATGACCCAACCCAAGGTGACCGCCAAGGCAATGATATTGGGACTACTTACCGCAGTGCTATTTTTTACAATAGTGATAACCAGAAAAAATTAGCACTTGTGACAAAGGATATTTACCAAAAAGAACTGACTGAAGCAAAACTAGCTAAGATTACTACTGAAATCGCACTGCTTAAAAACTATGCGCCCGCTGAAGAATATCACCAAGATTATCTGATAAAGAACCCCAATGGATACTGCGCCTTACAAGGAACCAAGGTTGCTTTCCCTGGCTCTAAACGAAAATTTTCTAAACCCGTAAAACCATTAAATGCGGATAAGCTTAACTTTGAACGACAACTGATTGTCTTTGAAAGTGAAGACTGCCCATTTTGTGATATGTTTAAAAGAGAAATACTAAACTCTTGGAAAGCTGAAACAAAAATAACTACAACATTAAGTACCCAAGCTCCAGATAAGTGGAAACTGAAAAAAACACTTTTTGCCACACCCACCATTGTGTTATTTGAAAACGGTAAAGAGGTTTCTCGCTATACTGGCTACAATAGCGAAAAAGAACGCTTTTGGAAATGGCTAGGATCTCATTTACTTAGCACTAAGCAGCAAGAGATCGCTTTTAAAAATGGTACTGAACGCCCTTTTACTGGTGCAAATCTTAATGAAACGCGACCAGGAAAATTCATTGACCCTATTACCGGCGAAATACTTTTTTACACCAAAACAAAATTCAAAAGTAGCTCAGGCTGGCCAAGTTTTTTTGATCCTGCAAAAGATGCTATTACCTTGCACGCAGATAGTAAATACGGCATGACGCGCACTGAGGTTCGCAGTGCAAGCTCAGGCATCCATTTAGGTCATGTTTTTAATGATGGCCCCGCTCCAACGCATAAACGCTATTGCATCAATGGCAATGTGCTTAAGTTTATACCAGACTAGGAATATGATAGATAAATCCATTGCTACTAAAAGCATCAGATAATACACTTCCCTTTCTATGATGCTTGAAGTTAACAATCTACAATGTATTCGCGGTGACCGTGAACTATTCTCGGGTCTATCTTTTCAATTAGATAAAAGCCAGCTAATGATGCTAGAAGGATATAACGGCAGCGGCAAAACAACATTGTTACGCGCGCTTTGTGGACTCTATCTTCCCGATGAAGGTGAGATTTTCTGGCAAGGCAAAACAATTAAAAAACAAGATGAAGCTTTTCGCAGTGAATTGCTCTACCTAGGCCACTTAAATGCAATCAAAGCAGATTTAACAGTTTTAGAAAACCTGCGCTTTAATTGTCTGCTTGCAGGTGACCAAACGAGTGAAAGTGAATTAATGGAAGCCTTAGATACGATTGGCTTGTATGCCTTTGAAGACTTCCCTTCTAGCCAATTATCACAAGGTCAAAAAAGACGAGTCGCCCTTGCCCGCTTATTAATCAGTAAAGCCAGCTTATGGATCCTTGATGAACCCTTTGTAGCGCTAGATATTGCTGCAGTAGAATTGCTCCAATCTATTATTGCTAAGCATGTCGATAATGGCGGAATGGTAATATTAACAACACATCAAGAAGTGCCTTTGACCTCTGGTAAAATCAAACGACTATCTCTAAATTCATTTGGAGCAAAGTTATAATGATCAAAGCATTCTGGACTCTACTAAAACGTGATTTACTATTAGCACTACGTCGTCGTAGTGAAGTATTCACCGTACTATTTTTCTTTATCGTCGTTATCAGCCTATTCCCTTTAGGTGTTGGGACAGAAGATGAGTTTTTAAAAAAAATTGCTCCAGGAGTCGTTTGGATAGCAGCATTATTAGCATCAACCTTAGCACTTGATCGCTTATTTGCCAGTGACTACCTTGATGGCACTTTAGAGCAGTTTATCCTTGCACCACAATCATTATCTATTATGGTATTTGCCAAAATGGTGGCGCATTGGTTACTAACAGGACTGCCACTAGTACTAATATCTCCTTTAGTCGGTTTATTTTATCATCTGCCTTTTGAGACCATTAAAGTCATGATGTTGGTCTTATTAATTGGCTCCCCAGTTTTAAGCATGATAGGCGCAATAGGAGCAGCACTAACACTGGGGTTGCGTGGAGGTGGCGTCTTAGTCTCGCTACTAGTCTTGCCTTTTTATATCCCTATATTAGTATATGGATCTGGTGCAATTTCGACTAGCATGATAGAAGGATTAAGTATTCAGCCCTATCTATTATTGCTGACTGCCTTTGGATTACTCTCCATTATTTTTTCACCTTGGGCAACAGCCTCTGCGTTAAAAATATCTTTAGAGTAAGCCCCTGAAAACAGATACAAAAGTTGCCTTATGTTAATATATTACCTTTAAGAGAAGGTATACTGTAACCAAATAGAGACCTGCAGGCTTCGCCGCTCTCACAATAGCCCCTAATAATGTGATTTGAAGATGAAAATAAACTGGTTTAAATATGCTGCCCCGATGAATTTTTATTCATTAGCTGGCAAGATGATTCCTTTTTTCTGGGTTGCCGCAATTATATGTATTGCTATTGGCTTGTATTGGGGCTTCTTTAAAACCCCAAATTCACTCGATAATGGCATGAAAGAATACTATCGTATTATTTATGTACATCTAGGTTCCGTGTGGATGTCAATGTGGCTTTATATCATGATGGTTTTCTGGGCACTCGTCGCACTAATCTTTAATACCCGTTTATCATTCATGATGGCATCTGCCACTTCAATAACAGGAACCATCATGACCGTAATTGCTTTGATTTCAGGCGCGATATGGGGCAAGACTAGCTGGGGCACATGGTGGGATTGGGATCCTAAACTTACAACTTTTCTCATTCTTCTATTCATTTACATAGGTTATATTGCTTTGCAATCAGCTATAGAGGATACTCGTCGTTCAGATAAAGCATCAGCTTTATTAGCATTAGTAGGCTTGGCGCTGGTTCCCGTTATTTATTCTGCAGTGAATTGTCCTGACCCTAATCAATGCGCATCACTACACCAAGAATCATCCATGAAAAATATAGAGCCTAATATCATGATCGGTATCATGATGACCACTCTAGGTTTTTGGATGTACAGTTTTGCAGCTATTTTTATGCGCGTCCGAAATATTATATTGCAAAGGGAACGAAAGACTAGCTGGGTGTCTAAACTTAAGGAGATTAACTAATGTCTGAGTTATTTGGCAATTATGCCCCTTTTATATTAGGCTCAATGGGTGCAGCAGTTCTTTTAATGTTACTAGAACCCATTTTTTTGATATCTAAACGACGCTCTATTTTAAAAGAAGTTAAGCGTATTAAACGACTCGAAGAAAGACAACAGCGTAGCTAACCATCGGTGAATTTTATGAAACCAAGAAACAAACGAATTATTTTTGTATTAATGGCATTACTTACAGTAGGTGCCGCATCTGCGCTGATTAGCAAAGCAATGGAAGGTAATTTAAATTACCTTTATGCCCCTGAACAAGTTTTAGCCGGTGAAGTCCCTGCAGGTACGATCTTTCGCCTTGGTGGATTAGTCAAAGAAGGCAGCCTCGAACGCAGTGATACGCTATTAGAAGCGCGCTTTGTGGTACAGGATAATCGTGGTAACGAAATTACGGTAGTGACCCATAAGATATTACCCGATCTATTTCAAGAAGGTAAAAGCCAAGTTTCTAGAGGCAAGATGAATGATAAAGGACTCTTCATCGCTGAAGAGGTTCTTGCTAAACATGACTCAGAATATATGCCTGAAGAGCTTAAAGATGTTCTCAATAAAGAGCACAGTGCACCAGCTAAAAGCAGCGCACCAGTAAAGGAAAGCTCCCTATGATTCCTGAAATTGGGCATTTTGCCTTAATTCTTGCTTTATCAGTTGCTGTCGTTCAAGGCATATTTCCACTGATAGGTTCACTCAGCGGTGACATGAAGTGGTTTTCATGGGAAAAGCTCATTGCTATTCTTTGGAAAACATTCCTCTATTGTTTGGTTGCCAGTATATTGTTTACTGCTATTTGGTGGTACTTAGAAAAACCATTAGCTGTGGTCGCAGTGAAGATTCCACAAATAATTCTTTTTATTCTTGGTTCAGTTGTAGCAGCTTCTGCCTTTAGTTTTTTAACGTCTAAAATACCATCAAATATACGACTTCAGTGGATTTCTCTTTCCCGACCTGCAGCATATGGACAACTATTTTTCATGTTTGTCTCTTTTCTTTGTTTGCTCTATGCATTTATCACCAATGATTTTTCAGTAAAATATGTAGCAAGTAATTCAAATACACAGATGCCAACAATATTTCGTGTCTCAGCACTTTGGGGCGCTCATGAAGGCTCGTTATTACTGTGGGGCTTAATCCTATCCATATGGGGTGCTGCTGTTGCCTTCTTCAGCAAAGGCATTCCACCGATTATGTTGTCACGCGTACTAAGTATTATGGGGCTGATTGGCGTTGGTTTTATGCTATTTATAATCGACACTTCTAATCCATTTGAACGCTTAATTCGTATTCCAGTTGAGGGCCGTCAATTGAACCCTCTATTACAAGATTTCGGTTTAGCCATTCACCCGCCTATGCTGTATATGGGCTATGTAGGTTTATCGGTAGCCTTCTCTTTTGCTATGGCAGCAATGATCGGAGGCAAGCTTGATGCTTCATGGGTGCGCTGGGCAAGACCTTGGACGAATATCGCTTGGGTATTTTTAACCCTAGGAATAGCGTTAGGCAGTTGGTGGGCATATTACGAACTTGGCTGGGGCGGTTGGTGGTTCTGGGATCCTGTAGAAAATGCATCATTAATGCCTTGGATCGTTGGCACTGCCTTGATTCATTCTCTAGCAGTAACAGAAAAACGCGCCAGTTTTAAAACCTGGACTATCCTTTTATCCATTCTTGGTTTTTCTTTGAGTTTATTAGGTACATTCCTCGTTCGCTCTGGCATATTGACATCGGTTCATTCATTTGCCTCTGACCCTGAACGTGGTCGATTCATCCTATTTTTCTTATTGGCAGTCATCGGGTCATCATTAATCTTATTCGCTTTTCGTGCTCACAAGCTTCGCTCAATCGGCTCATTCTCTGTGATCTCACGCGAATCAGGTTTACTCGTTAACAACGTAATTTTATTGGTAATGACAGCCACTGTTTTGCTAGGTACTTTATACCCATTGATCATTGATGCATTTGGCTCAGGTAAGATTTCAGTAGGGCCTCCTTACTTCAACTTCATCATGGTTCCCTTAGCAATTATATTATACAGCGTGATGGGCTTTGGTTTCTTTTTGCGCTGGAAAAAAGACTCGCCCGCAAGAGTTCTCAAGAAAGTCTGGATTCCATTGGCAGCGAGCCTAGTCATTGCCTTTGTATTACCATTGCTACTAGTATCTGAGTTTAATATCAAAACAACGCTGGGCTTATTCGCAGCAAGTTGGATAACTCTCGCTGCATTGATGTGGGTAGTCAGCCTTGGTCGCTCACCTTTCAAATTACCCTTAGCAAGTTGGGGCTCAGTTATTGCCCATATAGGCATGGCAATGAGCGTGATCGGAATTACTGTCGTATCTCTATATGATACAGAAAAAGACGTTCGCTTAGAAAGTGGACAAAGCTATGAAATGGCTGGTTATAAATATACCTTTCTAGGTGTGAAATCTCACCAAGGCCAAAACTACAGTGCAAATCGAGCCACCATGGAAGTCACTAAAGATGGAAAACTGGTAACAACCATACACCCTGAAAAGCGTGATTACGGGCGAGATGCTATGGCCATGACAGAAGCTGGTATTGATGCAGGATTTACACGTGACCTCTTTATTGCCTTAGGTGAACCACTAGGTAAAAATGCTTGGAGTTTCAGAATTTATCATAAACCATTCGTTCGCTGGATATGGTTAGGCGCGATACTTATGGGGCTTGGTGGATTACTCGCTGCATTAGACAAACGCTACCGTAGAATGAGGAAAATCTCAGTTGAGCCAGCTAAAGATGGTACAAATATTAACAGCAAAGCCGGCACCCAAAAGCCCAGTGGGGCAATAGCATGACAGTATCTTTAAAAACATTGATATGGCACCCCCCCCTTTTTTCAACAATTGAGGTATTCAGTGCTTTGCAATATGTAAAAAAAGGGGGGGGTGCCATGCTTCGACCACACTCAGCACAAGAATGAATACAAAATTCTTTATTCCACTAGTTGCATTCGCTGCTTTAGTTGGTTTAATGCTATTTGGTTTAGGCAATGACCCAAAACTAATCCCTTCTCCTTTTATAGGTCAACAGGCTCCGCCATTTTCTTTACCACGTCTAAAAGCTTCAGCCGATGGCTCTGTACAAAAAGTTTCTACTGAGGAAATGAAAGGAAAGGTCTGGGTGTTAAACCTATGGGCATCATGGTGTCACTCATGTCGTGCCGAGCATGCTGTACTAACTCGTTTTATCGATAAAGAAAAAGTACCTACCATTGGCTTAAACTATAAAGATTATGGTCAAGAAGAACATGGCAACAAAGCCCAGCTTTGGTTGCAGCAACTAGGCAATCCTTACTACGCTGTAGCTATTGATACCAATGGTGACATTGGTCTAGACTGGGGCGTAGTAGGCGTACCAGAAACGTTTGTTATGGATAAAAAAGGTATTGTTCGGTATAAATTCACTGGGCCTGTTTATCAAAAAGCAGTGGATGAAAAACTAATTCCTTTGATCAAAAAACTTCGTGAGGAAAAAGGGTAATGCTAAGTCGCTCAATCCTACTTTTATTTATACTCGTATTTACAAGCTCAAGCTATGCGGTAAAGATTGAATTCCATTCTTTTAAAAACAATCAACAAGAAGCTCTCTATAATCAACTTATAGCTGAGCTACGATGTGTAAAATGTCAAAACCAAAACCTCGCAGAATCTAACGCTGAACTGGCATCTGATATGCGTGAGAAAACCTATAAAATGGTGGTTGAAGGCGGCACAAGAGAAGATGTTGTCAATTATATGACGACTCGCTATGGTGATTTCGTTTTGTATAAACCACCTTTAAAAAAGCAGACCATATTATTATGGATAGGCCCCCCTATATTTTTATTAATAAGTTTATACTTTCTATTTAAATTGATCAGAAAACAAAAAAGTAACCCAATAGAGTCAATGAGCGAAGCTGACCGCAAATCAATGCGAGACCTTCTTTCATCAAACACTCCCCCAAACTCAAAGAAAGAAAAATAAGCTATGTTCTGGATTATTATCGCGATACTTATACTTATCGCTATTGCCTTCGTTTTACCCTCTTTACTAAAAAAGCAAAGCAACTTGCAAGATGGTCGTCGTGAGCAAAACATTTTTATTGCCAACGAGCAATTAAGAGATTTAGAAAATCGTTTTGAACAGAGTGAAGTTTCAAGCGAAGACTATCAAGCAACACGTGATGAACTTGAACAGTCTTTACTCTCTGATACGACTGATTCAGATGAGCATCTCCTGAAAGGCGGCTCAAAGTCTTCATGGTTAAGCACTCTATTTATCGTTCTACTCATCCCTGCAATTGCTATCACCGTTTATAACAACGTAGGCAACCCGTTTTACACCAAAGAACTTGAATCTAAAAAAGCCATGGCTCAGGTGCCCAAAAATGCAGATGGCACACCTGATATCGACACCATGGTTTCGAGCTTACAAAAAAAGCTCGAAGCAGAACCAAACAATGCTAAGGGTTGGTCTATGCTAGGTCGCTCTTATATGGTCCTAGAACGTTACTCTGATGCGGTAAAAGCTTATGAGCGCGCATTAAAAGTAAAACCAAATTCTGCCAATATTATGCTATCACTAGCAGATTCTATGGCGATGCAAAGCAAGGGAGAAATAGCAGGTCGCCCAGTCGAATTAATCAACAAAGCACTTGAAATAGAGCCTGATAACAGGACAGGACTATGGCTCGGGGGCATGGCAGCAAGTCAACAAAAAAACTTCCCTTTGGCTATTAAGCGCTGGCAAAAAGTACTGTTACAGGTAGACAGTCCCAGTGACCGTGAAGAAGTTAATTCTTTAATTACTAATGCGATGTCGCAGCTAACAGACGAGCAAAAGAAAACTTTAAATTTATCAACGACAACTAACGCTCCAAAAGAAAATGTTAAGAATGTAAGCAAAGATACTGCAAACAATGGTAAAGGTATTACCGTAACCATATCACTATCTGAGGCAATGCAAAGCCAAGCCAACCCCACAGATTTAGTCTTTGTCTATGCCAAAGCAATGAGTGGTCCACCTATGCCATTAGCTGCCGCTAAAATTCAAGTGAAGGACTTACCTGCAACAATTGTATTAAATGATTCCATGGCAATGATGCCAAGCTTAAAGCTCTCAGCATTCTCAGAAGTCATTGTAGGCGCGAGAGTTTCAAAATCAGGACAACCCATCTCCCAAAATGGTGATTTATACACCGAAAAGAAGTCTATTAAAGCTGGTCAGAAAATTGACCTTAATATTGATTCTGTTTTATCGAAGTAACGAGTACTCCAGCAATAAAACTCCCCTGATTGCAATTATGTAAAAAAGGGGGGGGTGCCATTACAATATACTAGAAAAATAATGGACCCTGTGTTGTTATATCAATACTTGATCATCAATAGGGTACACAATGCCAAAGTGCTGGATTATCGCAGGACCAAATGGAGCAGGTAAAACAACGTTTGCACTGGAGTACCTGCCACAGGTAGCAGGCTGTAAAAACTTCATCAATGCAGATTTAATTGCTGCTGGTCTATCACCACTAGCGCCAGAAAAAGAATTATTAACGGCTAGTCGCCTATTCTTAAAAGAAATAAAAACATACAGCCAAGGCGATGAAGACTTTGCCTTTGAAACCACATTATCTGGGCGCACTTATTTAAAACTGATTAAAGATCTACAACGCAATGACTGGGAAGTAGAGCTTGTCTATTTAGCCTTACCTGACGTAAAGCTCTCCATTCAACGTGTAGCTGAACGAGTCGCACACGGAGGGCACAATATTCCTAAAAAAGATATACTTAGACGCTTTCCAAAAAGCCTAAAAAATTTACTGTTAGAATATAGCTACTTGGTTGATAGAACTCAGTGCTTTATGAACATGGGAAAAACTCCTGAATGGGTCTTTGAACAAGCTGGAAAACAAAGAACTATATTCAACGATGATTATTTCAAATTACTCCTAAAAGGAGCAGAACTGTGAGAAAAGAATTAAAGTCAAAATCCTCAGAAGAAGGTGCAAAAATGCTAGAAAGCCTTACAAAAGCTGTTACTGATGCACTGGAAAAGAAAAAACGTCTTGGTCAATATGCTGTTGTTTGGGGAGAGGATGGAGTTGAGGTTATTGGAAAGAAGAAGTGAACCTTTACATATGAATAATCAGAATCTTTCTATCCATGTTAAAAACTATAATTGTTTCAACAATATAAATGTTTTTGATAAAATCAAAAGAGTTAACATCTTAATTGGACGAAACAATTCAGGTAAGTCTTCGGTACTGGACATTATTGAGTAAGTTACACGTCTAGACTATGGCTTGCTAGATTCTACATATAATATTACTTATAAGACCCTTTTGACAGAAGAAGAGCTGGAGAACCTAAGTCAGCTAGTTCCTTCTGATGATGAGAGTATCTCTGATGGTTACATTTCTTGGATCAGTGAAAAGGGTAGAAAACTAGTAATTGCAGGCACAAGTAACACTCGACTAAAAATTATTGGATTTTCAAATGATGCTATATCTGGAGAAAACTCAGATCGGCAAGAATATTTTAGAAAGCTTATAAGAAATATCCATAATCCACTTGAAAAGAAAATATTCAAAAGATTATTTTCTGAACGAGATATAACACCAGAGCTTTCAAATAGTAACCACATAAAAATAGAAGGTAGTGGGGCTGGTATTACAAATACAGTGGAATCTTATATAAACTCATCTAAACTATCAGAGAAGTCAGATGAAATAATAAAAAATAGATTTCTACCTGCTCTTAATGATGTTTTTTCTCAAAATAGTTTATTCACTGGTATTACCTGTA
>VAPK010364610.1_pt1 | contig 21229 bp, 24 predicted proteins | sample 3395031 | NCBI WGS metagenome assembly VAPK01 (sample SAMN08290443, study PRJNA428436) | hydrothermal vent metagenome | isolation source: Deep-sea hydrothermal vent chimney 1 | place: Pacific Ocean: Juan De Fuca Ridge
GCAAATAAAATTAACTAAACACGTAAAAGGAGAATAGTCGTGATAGCAAAAGATAATTTATACATAATGGATATTGGAGAGTTCACCAAAGATTTATACCGCATGGGTAATGCGAGATGGCCGAACTTTAGCGAAGATAGAGCTAGAGTTGATGTGGTAATTACAATACGTGATGGAATTGAAATGGTAATGGCCAATGGAAATGGTTTTTCAGCATTCGATCATTTGACAAAAATCATGACCAAACCGGGAAAGAAAATATGGAAAATTAAAAAAGATTCTCTTTTGCCTGATGGCCTCAAGTTAGTAAAAGACACTAGAGCAGGGCATGATGGACACTATATGATTGCCCCATCGGTAAATATGCCATTAAAAAAATATCTTGGAATATTGGAAGAGCTAGGTATGGATAGATCAAAAGTAGAATTAGTCACACAACCGGAGTTGCGAAATGTTGGATAAAGGTATACAGCCCACTGTAAGTGAATATCACATATTATGGGAAGCGCTCAATAGTTATGAATCACGACTGGAGAAATTTTCTTCAATGTCCACAGATGAAAATAAGCAACTGGAATATGATGAAAAATTACAAGATATAGAAGGAATTAAAAATTCAATTGTAATAGCTGCAAAAAACGACTTTGAATTAGAATTAAAGTAATTGCTAACCAAAAAATCAAGCCGACGCGATACCGCGGCGTTTGGGAATAGCCATTGTTCTTTCTGCCGTTGTTCAAATAACTTCCTTCGTTCAACCAGTCATCTCACGGCTGATAATTTGAACTATACTGATACATTGCAAGGTACTAATTTAAATCAAGAACCCAGTGTGTGCGGGTGTTTAGAGGGCAGCTAAACGAGGTATAAAAATAGTACAAAGCAGACGTTGTTGTTATAAAAACCTATAGGAAATTGCATATTTGATCTGAATCGCTATTACACCGTTAATTCTAACATGGCGCTCATTGCGTCAAGGTAAACCGAGAGTCATGGGATTAGGAAGGAGCCTATGAAAGTGATTATTGTTACCAGCATCCAGCCAGTGGTTGTTTGTTACGGAAATTGTTTATGTAAATAGTGAGAATGATTGTATTGGACCACCATGCCCATGCAAGCTTAAAAAACGGATAGGAGGCAGCGATGACTTATTAGGTCATCGGTGTCCTTACAATATACACATCTGCAATGCGCAGCATACCAAGCATTCTACGCCAATTGGGTAATGGGGGTTACGGTTGAGCTAGCACAGGAGTACATAATTCAATTAAAAAGCCATTATTATCAGATACATAGGCTGTGGTTTGTCCCCATGGCATTTCTTCTGCGTCTTGAACAAGTGTTGCACCCGCATTTACGGCTTTAGCTAGTGCAGCAGGAACATCGTCTGTTTCAAAGGCTATTTCAAATGTAGGGTTAGTTGGATCAACTTGTCCTGGGTTCTTGCCAATGCTGGCCATGAGTTCCAGTGAAGAGAACGATAGTGTCGTATTACCAGTATCAAGTTCGCCATAATCACCACTTTCATGCAGCATTGCTCGCTTAAACCCAAAGGCAGCCTCAAAGAATATAAGCGTATCTGTGACGTTTTTTACGTAAAGAATCGTATATTTGAACATCAGATTTTTCATTGCACAAATCTCATAATTATTTAGAATGGTGAATATTATATTGTGTTGGTTATGTTGTCTTGAATAAATGCGACAAAATGGCAATGAATTCAATTTTAAGAACGCTTGTTGTTTTGTCGATAGTGGTTTTTTGATCAATGGCTTGGGGTTTAACTTGCTGACATTGAGCCTGACCCTAATTCTTCGCAGTAAGTAATCAGTTGGCTTTGATATGAAAGTTAACGACACAGCAGTGACCTTAAATATTATATAATTATTGTTACGTAATAAAGCAAGAAAATTTATGAATGTAATTGAAATCACTCATTACTCTGATGAGTTACTTGAAGCCATCAATGATTTGCTGTCCCAGTTGTCGTCGTCAGCTCTACTGTTATCACCAACAGATTTAAGAGAAATAATTCAATCTAAATCCTCGCGTTTGCTAATGGCTAAAAAAGATGGCCAATATTATGGCAGCCTTACTTTAGCTATATTTAAAATTCCAACTGGCACACGAGCATGGGTAGAAGATGTGGTGGTAAACAAAAGCGCTCGTGGCAAGGGGGTTGGCAAGATGCTCCTGGAGTGTGCTGTTAGTATGGCAAAAGAAGCCGGTGCAAAGACTATAGACTTAACATCAAGACCCTCCCGTGAGGCTGCAAACGCTTTATATAGGAAGGCCGGTTTTGAGTTGAGGGAAACAAATGTTTATCGGTATAAAAACACATAACTCCAGTGGAACCAAAGCGTCATTTTTTTGTGTATGTTGCAAGCTTTATGTTATACAAAAAAATGCCACTTGAGACAGATTATAAAGATTAAGCTGTATTGACAGCGCGCTCACGATTGAAAAATAGATTATGAGCGAAGGCTTTTACAAAGGAAAACCAGGCGCAGTAATAAAACCTGATCTGAATAAAGAAAATCATGAGTAGTAATTTATTATCTTTGTGGAACTCTAGTTCTAAATCAAAAGTCGCCGCTATCATCGTGCCTGATGGATGTCGTGATCTTATAATGAAAGTGGTGGACAGAGGAAGACCCAAGTGGTTTGTATCTCCAATGTTCGATCAGGCAAAAATAATTTCAATAGGGGCTAACTCAATTTTGTCTGGCTATCGAATGAAGCCGGGGGTTTATATTGCAGAAGAAGAACTATTGAGGTCGATCAACGACAGCAATAATAATTTTGATGATATTTCAAACCGACTAGCTGATTATACCAGAAGAAGTTATTCCGTAGAGGAGGCGCTTAATTGTTTCGCTACCGATGTTAGCTCAGTAAAGCAGGCCGCAAAAAAACTTGGCGTTAGTCCTAGAACCTTGCAAAGGTTGATTGGCCAAGAAACCGATAGATCGCCAACTTATTGGATACTTCTGGCGCGAGCTAGAAGAGCAGCAAGGGCATTGATAGAGTCAAGCTCTCTTGCTGATATCGCTGAGATGCATGGATATGCTGATCAGTCGCATATGAGTAGAGAGTTCAAACGCTGGTTTGACACTACCCCATCTGTAATGCGCAGCACACCAAGCACTCTTCGCCAATTGTGTAATGGGGGTTACGATTGAGCTGGCACTGGTGTACATAGCTTAATTAAGAAACCATTAATTAGACCTTAATTATGAACAGATCGCATATTCAATCATTTTCGAATTTTCTAAGACAGCATTCAAACCTAGACTCAAAAGAATTTGGTGCGCTTCTAAAATTATTCAAGCTAAGGAAATACAAAAACAAAGCACATATTGTCGATCCAACTGAAGATAATAATAGTGTGTTTTTTATTATTTCAGGACTAACTCGGTATTATTATTTGACTGATGATGGGAAAGAGTGGAATAGAGCCTTTCTTTCAGAAGGCATGATGTCTACATCTTTTTCTAAAGATTTAGGGAGGGTAGCCCCTTATGGCATTCAAGCGATAGAAAATACCGTAATTCTTTTAGCTGATTTTTCCGATTTTCAATCACTATTTGATGACAACCCAATGATTGAACGTTTACATCGAAAGTTAATAGAAAGTATTTTAGTCAAAAAAATGAATCGAGAACGGAGTTTTTTACAAAGCAGCGCAAAGATGCGTTATATAGATTTTGTTGAACAGTTTCCCGATATGTTTCGGCGTATCACACAATATCATTTAGCCTCTTATCTTGGCATAACTGAAGCATCTTTGTCACGGATTGTAAGTGAGGTTGATTAGATGATTTCTATTTCTTACCAATTGATAAGGAATCTATTTATTTATAAACGTACGATGTGAACTTCGATATTATTTTACGTTGATGCGTAAATTTATAAGGAAAATTAATATGAAAGAGATCGTAGGAATTAATCACATTGGAATTCGAGTTACTAATCTTGAACGATCGAAAAAGTTTTATGAACAACTCGGGTTCGTTTTTTTAGTAGGCCCAGTTGGGCCAGAGCCAGTAGCAATAATGGAGCACTCATCAGGTGTTAATATCAATTTTATTTTAAACGCGGATTCAGGAATAAAAGAGAACATACTTATGGATGTAACGGAGAAGCATCCAGGGTATACCCATATGGCGTTAAATGTAACTGATATTCATGCGGTCGAAGTTAAGTTAAATAAATTAGGTATAAAAATTACCGAAGGCCCAATAACATCAGCTAATGGTGGGGTAATGCTGTTTATTCGAGATCAAGACTGCAATGTAATTGAGTTTCATCAGAGTGTTGAGCAACTATAAATGCAAATACGGTTATAAATTATCATCGATATTAGTACCTGTAAATACATATTGGGTATACCATTGATTGATCATAAACATTATAGGCTGATGTTTCCTGCGGATGAAATAACAAAAAAGTTTTATGATGATGTAATATGAATTGCTAAAAAAAATAAGGGATCATATATACGTATATGGCATCGCAAAGAAAATCGCTTATAATCAGGCGTTCCAGCGGACAGTAATAATTTTATGCTATTAAATATAGACTTTCACCCGTATCAAGGGAATGTAGAGCAAAATAATGCCTGCCTGACTTTCTTGCCATCACCACCATTAAATCATTGGATACAGAGCTTCTGGCAGCTTAATGTGCCCAGCGGTGAATATTGTTACCGTAGTATGCCAGACAATAGTATTGATTTAATTATCAATGTTAATTGTCCAGAAGACATTTCCATTATTACTCCATTTTCATCTTCCATAGTATTTGATCTTGTTGGACCTGTTTCATACTTTGGTATCCGATTTCGAGTATTAGGGCACGGGGGTTTAATTTCTACTCCATTAGGCGAGTGGAATGCAGGTGACGGTGTGAAAGTTTCTGATGTATTGCCAAGCCATGTGTTACACGATATATCTGAGTGCATAGGTAAATCTCTTCAATTTAGCACTCGATGTAAAAAGTTAACAGCTATATTACTTAGTGAAATGCGCTACCCCGAGATAGATTCAAGATTGGTTCGTTATATTCGGTTTTGCCACAAAAATATTACTTCTAAAATCAGTATTTCTGATAAGCAATGTGCTGACTTTGGGTTATCTGCTCGTCAACTTCGTCGTTTGACCCAACTGTATTTGGGGCTTTCTCCACGAGAGCTTGCAAGAGTATTTCGATTTCAATATATGTTACAAATTATGAATACAGTAAATAATAAAACAGCATGGGCAGACCACTATCATGATCAGCCGCACTTTATCCGTGAATTTAAAAGCATATCTGGATTTACACCTAATCAATTCAAAAGTTTGTCCGTTTTGTACAATAAAAAATGATTTTATTTGCTAATACTATCTCCTACGAAATCAACCAAGTTTAGGAGTATATCCAAATGATAGAAATAGAAGCAATGTTTCCAGTTATGGTGGCATCTAACTTAGACGATATAAAACAGTTTTATGAGACAGTTTTTGGTTTTAGTGCTGTCTTTTATGATCAGAGTTTTTACTTGCATCTTGTATCCCCCAATACAGGAGCGCAACTCGGATTCTTATTGCCTAATCACGGCTCACAGCCTGAATTTCTTCACCCAATAATGTCTTCTGATGGTTATGTGATTTCATTAGAGGTGAAAGATGCAGCTTTGGCATATGAGGAGGCCAAGAATTTAAAACTTAATATTGTTATGAATATAAAAGAAGAAGTATGGGGGCAAGTGCATTTTATGTTACAAGACCCCGCTGGTTTTCGTGTAGACATAGTGCAGCATTTGGAAGTTCCTGGTAATTCATGAAAGATCGTTCACATAAGTTTTGTTTCAATCATGGATATAATATTTTAGGTTATCATTCCCAGGAGAAATAACTTAACAAATAGTGGGCTAAAAAATATCGGGGTAACAAAAGAGTTCCAGTGGACGTGCAAAGGGGCATTATGCATCAAATGATAAAGAGTGAAGGTAAATGAATAATCTTAAAGGATCATGTCTTTGTGGGGAAGTAAATTACAATCTTACGTCGGAAATTCTGAATGTAGTTAATTGCCATTGTGATTTCTGTAGGTCTCATAGCGGAGCTGCATTTTCTACTTATGTGGCATTGCCATATACATCTCTAGAAATTACACATGGTAAAGATAAGCTGATTAGCTTTAGAGCCGGGGAAGGAGAAAAGCATTTTTGCAGCCTATGCGGTACTCCGATATTTAATTTGAATAATAAGTACCCTGGCGCATGTATGGTGTATTTTGGGACACTTGATAATTCAAGAGATATCACGCCAAAAGTTAATGTATGGAGTGAAAGTAAATTGGAGTGGGTAGAATCACTAGCATCTATCCAGTCGGTGGCACAGGGTGTTGAGAAAAAAAACACATAACAAGGCGCTGCGTGTCAGTTAAGCGTGACGTTGAGGTTGTAGAAAAACTAAGCGCACGCCGCTTAACTTATCATCATAGGTGGCCCACAGTCGATTTCTGAGTTCGTGAAAGAATTCAATTACCGTATTGGTATCGTCGGCATTCTAGTACGTGGTTATCCGTCATGCAGAAGGCATGATTAAGCCAGTGATATCGTTTAATTGCATTGGAAAAATATTCCAGAAATATTTTTCGGTTCTGATTATTATTGAAAATATGCTTTATTTTCAATGGCTTCATTTGTGGTTTTTGCTGCGGAAATGTTAGAAAAGAAGATACGTATTTGCAATGTACTTTTTATCAAAAGCCAAAAATAGTTAATAGCATTAATGATCTTTTAAGTGGGTTTTTAGGTGCTACTGTTACACATCCCAGAGATAGTGAGAATAATCCCTGTCACCAAGCGGCAATTCTCCGGCTATATAGCCTCTAAATGCGTGTTAAGGGCGGTTTGGAGCGGGTGTGACAATGATTGTAATATTTTAATTAGCTAATTATTGTAAGTATATTGGTAGAAAAAAAAATACTCTGCTATAATCACACATAATATATTAGATATATGCTCTATCGAGACGATGTTTAGTTTAGTAACAATTGATGGATAATTTGAAATGGAATGCAAAACTAATAAACGCCTATGCTGAACGGTAAAGATGCTGTGAGGTTTGAGTGCGCTATTAAAGATAGCAAAACTAGATAAAGTCGACCAGTCTGAGTATGAACGCGCTAAATCAATTTTCGAGCGCGTACCTAAATCGCCATCTTCAAAAATTGTCTAAATTTAGCTCCCTTCGCAGGCTAGGTCTTCTTGAAGCTCGCCCCAATTTTGATTGGGGAGATGCTGATGCGGACTTAAATGAATATTTCTCGACCGATATCATTCAAAGTGATAGCCAACTTCTAAAAAGTACGTTTGGGCGAATTATTAAGTCACTTCAAAGGCGAAAGCGTTATTCAAGTATGCCTGTCGTTAATATAGGGCGATTGGCTAAAAATATTTACCAAGGCCAAGGTGTAGATAGAGAGATATTAAACTTTTTAAAATGTTGGTTTACAGATGGAAATAAAACAGGATGTAAGTTTATTTTGCTTGATGCTTTCAACAATAAAAGAGCTATAGCGGGGCCAATCATTAACGATTGACGCATTCTATACAAGTAATAATAAATTATGTTTTTCTAATGCATTTACATTTAGAACAATAGATTTTGGTCTTACACAAGTTGGTTCAGGCGCAGTTGATTTTAGCGCTTGTTGTGACCATACCCCATAATAAGGAGGAGTCATGGGTATTTCATTATATAAAGATGCAAACCATCAGTGCTGGGTGTTTGCCGATCTAGTCGAAGGTATGGGTATTCAAGCCAATCAGTTTCTGATTGTTAACGATCAACAAGCTGCTCTATTAGATCCTGGCGGGCAACTTACCTATCACCCGTTACTTACTTCCATATTAAGGTATGTGAGCATGGAGGATCTAAGGTATATCATCGCCTCCCACCAGGACCCGGATATTATTGCTTCCATGGGTATGTGGTTGAACTTTAGTAAGGCCGATATTGTATCTTCTAAACTATGGACGCGTTTTTTGCCGCATTTAATTTCGGGTGTTCAACAGAAAAAAAATGTCACCAATATGGAAGAGCGCATGGTTGCCGTTCCTGATAGGGGTACAAATTTGCCTCTGGGCAGCAGTTTCGTTAAATTGGTGCCTGCACACTTTCTACATTCGGTGGGTAATTTTCATGTTTACGATCCGATCAGTAAAATTTTATTTTCTGGTGATATGGGGGCATCCATTAGTGAGGAAGAATACGCACCGGTAGAGAATTTCGATGACCATGTTCGTTTCATGGAAAAGTTTCATATGCGCTATATGGTCTCCAACAAAGCATGTCGCTTATGGGTAAATATGGTTAGAAAAATGGATATTGAGATGGTTGTGCCGCAACATGGCAAGCCTTTCCATGGCAAAGAAATGATCAGCCATTTTTTCGATTGGATAGAGAACCTTCAATGTGGTACTGATTTATTAACGGAGCGCGATTATCGGGAGCCTGACTGAGCGGCTCTATACATTTACTGTTTAAATTAGGGTTTTGTTTTTTGTGCGAGTGCTGCGTCGACGGTTTTCGGAAAAAATAAATCAGGATCAACGCGTGTGTCGTTTAGACTAATACTCCAATGGACGTGCGGTCCGGTGACGCGTCCGGTCATACCAATAGTTCCGAACGCTTCGCCCTGTTTTATTTGTTGACCTGCTTTAACATCGATTTTATCCATGTGGCAGTACATGGTTACCAGGCCCTGTCCATGATCTATAAATACGGTATTTCCATTAAAAAAATAATTACCTGTCTTAAGTATCTTGCCACCTGCGGGTGCCCTGATGGGTGTGCCCTTAGGTGCGGCAATATCGATACCACTGTGAGGTTTGCGGGGTTGTTTGTTAAAAAAACGTCGTAAGCCAAATGGGCTGCTTAATCTTCCTTCCACCGGCAATGTGAAAAGCATTTCACTTGGTAAATCGTTACGCCAGTTTCGAAAAGCGCTTGAAATCAGTTTTTTTTCTTTATTAATACGTGTTAGGTCCTTTTTTAGGGGGTTTACTTTGCGCTTGTCTTTTAAAGTTATATGCTGAGTTTCATAGTCCTTCGGTTCTACTATAAATGTTTTTTTCCTGATTTTACCATCGGCCCGGTCGATGCGTAATTCGTGTTGACCAGGTTTGGCCGCCAGCGGAATACCAACCACTGCGTACCAGATAAACCGGCCATCGAGAACCATAACCCGTCTTTTATTATAGGTAACGTGGGGCGAGACAATCGCATGTACTTTACTGATCGGAACAACTGCAATGCCCCCTGGTACAGGGTTTTCACGCGGCGGATCTATCGCCGCCAGTGTGTTATGAGTGCTCACAGCGAGAAGAGTGCTTGCAGCGAGAAGTAAACTAGCCAAGTTAAATAATAGATTAATAAGCTGTACAGAAATAAATCTTTGGCGCTGTGGTTGTTGCGGATGCGGCTGCATTAGTGCAGTGAGTTTATTCATCGAATTTTTTTTCAACATGGCATATTACACGACCCTGTTTTAGCCGGGCCTCGATTTTGTCTCCTAAGCAGACGTTACGAGAAGATTGAATTAAAGTTTGATCAGGCCATTTAGTGACAATAGCATAGCCCCGTCCAAGAGTGGCAAGTGGACTCACCGCATCCAGTGCTCGGCTGGTGTTCGCCAGTAGTTGTTGTTTTACAGAGATAGATTGTCTTATTGCGGCTGTTAATCGATGGTGAATGTTTTTATGTTGCGTTTTATAGTGCTTTAATTTATGTATCGGTGTGTGTTGATTTAGACGAGCAAAAATGGTGTCCAAAAAAGAGTTAAGCTGTTTAAGTCGCACAAACAGCGCGTTTTTTAAGCGTAGCTCCAGTCCATCGATACGTTGGCATTGCAGGTGTAACCGCTGACCGGGGTGTTGCATGCGTTTTTGTAAGTAGTCAAGTGTTTGTGATTTTTGATTTAACAGTTGCAAAATTATTTTATGCAAATTGTTTACTGTATTGTTAAGATTTTGTAACCACTCAGCACGATCGGGACTGACGATTTCAGCGGCCGCAGAGGGTGTTGCTGCGCGATGATCTGCTACAAAATCGGCGATAGTAAAATCTATTTCATGACCAACACCACTTACGATTGGAATGTCGCAATCGTAAATAGCACGTGCGACTGATTCTTCATTAAATGCCCACAAATCTTCCAGCGAGCCGCCGCCTCGAGAAAGTATCAAAACGTCACATTGGTTTTGTTCGTTTGCGTAGTGAATCATAGACACAATGTCCTCAGCGGCTTTTTCCCCCTGAACAGCAACGGGATAAATTTTAACGGGTATAGCGGGAAACCGTCTTTTTAAAATGCTCAGTATATCCTGAATAGCTGCACCGCTCGGTGAAGTAATAACACCTATTGATCTTGGTAATGCAGGCAGGGGTTGTTTATCTTCGTTGTCGAACAAACCTTCATTTGCCAATTTTAGTTTTAATTTTTCAAACGCGCGTCTTAAGGCGCCATCACCGGATTCCTCCATATGTTCAATTATGAGTTGGAATTCGCCACGGGCTTCATACAAACTCACTCGGGCGCGTACCAATACCTGTTTGCCATTCTTCGGTGAAAAGCTCGGTGAAAAGTCAGGTGAAAAATTCAGTATTCGATTGCGCATGCGAAACATGGCGCAACGTACTTGTGATGAATCGTCTTTTAAAGAAAAGTAAATATGCCCGGAAGCAGGTCTGGCGAGGTTGGAAATTTCACCTTCAAGCCAAATGAGAGGGAAATTATCTTCCAGTATTTCTCGAACTATTTTTGTGAGTTCGGACACACTGTATATATCTCGTTCTGAAGTTGATGTGTTCATATGAATTGCATGCCCATGGGATCAGTGTATTGATGATATTTTATGGACTACAACGAATTCTCAGATGTGTCGAGGATGGCAATGGGAGCCTTAGCACAATAGTTTTGTTTTAATCAGTTACAGACGCCAACTCCGGCCTACTCCGAAAATGCGGAGTAGGCGTCTGTAAACGGGTAAAGTATATTTTATTATATACTCAGTAGTTTAGAACAACCAAGGTCCAGCATTTTTCTGCGCCTCGGCTTGTGCTTGTCCGAGTTTTCCTTGAGCTAAGGCTTGTTTGGCTAATTCACCTGCTTTTTTTACATCGCCTTTTTTCATGGCCGCTGCCGCTTTGTCGAGCATTTTATTTGCATCACGCCATAACCCGCCTACTTCTGCTGCTTTCTTGTTTTCTGTAGTGGCTTGTTTAATAAGCGCGGCTACGTCCTCTGATCCACCCATACTCATGTCTTCATCCATAGTGGAACATGCGGTACTCGCCATAAGAAGTACGGCTAATATGGCAATTTTTTTCATAAAAAACCCTCCGATTAGTAATGTATTGGCAATAATGTAGTTATGTAGTGTTTAATCTTTTTGTTTGTTCGACGTTAACTCCGCTTCATTTTGTGTAGATTTTGCTACTTCTTGCTACTTCTCGTCTAAAATTCTGCAAAGAGCCACTTTCCCGTACAATTCTTTTAAGTATATTAAGCTAAGCAGTTTACCCGATTAACGTCAATACTTATAATCCGCTATCAATGATTTCTAAGGTTTTTTATTAATTTACAGCATTCTCTTATTGGAACTCTCAAAATATGCGCATTTTCCAGGAAGCCCTTACATTTGATGATGTGTTGCTACTTCCGGCACATTCTAGCGTTTTACCCAAAGAAGTGTCGCTTGCCACACAGCTAACACGGGATATTAAGCTAAATCTGCCGTTATTGTCTGCGGCGATGGATACCGTCACCGAAGCCCGGCTGGCAATAAGTCTAGCTCAGGAAGGGGGAATTGGCATTGTTCACAAGAACATAAGTGCTGAAGAACAGGCGAAAGAAGTGCTTTCAGTGAAAAAATATGAAAGTGGGGTCATTGCAGACCCGATTACCGTTGCGCCTGAAACCAGCATACATGATGTCTTGAAACTGACGCACGCGCATAATATTTCCGGTGTGCCCGTTGTAGATAACGAAGCCTTGGTTGGAATTGTGACTCACCGGGATTTACGCTTTGAAACTCACCTGGATAATCCAGTATCCAGCATTATGACACCCAAAGAACGTTTGGTTACCGTAAAAGAAGGCGCAGAACCTAACAAAGTATTAAAACTGTTGCATGAGCATCGCATTGAGAAAGTGTTGGTTGTCAACGATGCCTTTCAATTACGTGGCTTAATAACCGTTAAAGACATTCAAAAGGCAGAAGAGTTTCCTGACGCATGTAAAGACGAGCAGGGCAGTCTAAGAGTGGGCGCCGCTGTCGGTACGGGTACGGGTACAGAAGAACGAGTGAGTGCGTTGGTGGAGGCGGGTGTTGATGTTATCGTGGTTGACACCGCACATGGGCATTCAAAGGGCGTGCTTGATCGCGTCAAGTGGGTAAAGAAAAATTACCCGGAATTGCAAATTATTGGTGGTAATATTGCGACTGGCGCTGCCGCTAAAGATTTGGTTGCCGCGGGTGCAGATGCAGTAAAAGTAGGCATTGGACCAGGCTCAATCTGTACAACGCGCATTGTTGCGGGTGTAGGGGTACCGCAGATTTCTGCAATTGCAAATGTCGCGGCGGAATTAAAATCAAAAGGTATACCTATCATCGCGGATGGCGGTATACGTTATTCGGGTGATATCGCCAAGGCGATCGCAGCAGGCGCACATTTGGTGATGATAGGCAGTATGTTTGCCGGAACAGAAGAAGCGCCCGGTGAAATTGAGTTGTTTCAAGGACGTTCTTATAAATCCTATCGCGGTATGGGATCGCTAGGTGCGATGTCGATGCAAAATGGCTCCAGTGATCGTTACTTCCAGGAAGGTCGTGGTGCAGAAAAGCTGGTACCAGAAGGTATAGAAGGCAGGGTACCTTATAAAGGGCATTTGTCAGCCATTATTCATCAATTAATGGGTGGGGTACGTGCGAGTATGGGTTACACCGGTTGCCATACCATTGATGAGCTGCGCACCAAACCAGAATTCGTAAGAATCTCTAATGCAGGAATACGTGAGAGTCACGTTCATGACGTCGCTATTGTTAAAGAAGCACCAAACTATCGAACTGACGAGCACTACTGATTAGCACGATAAGGTTAGCAAAAGTGACTCCGATGCGACGTACGGGGGTAACGATTCATCCTATACACTCAATGCAATATCCCTGAATAATAAAGGACACCGCTGTTGGAAGAAAACTATCAGCAAAATAAGCAACAAAACGTACACGCTCATCGAATACTCATTATTGATTTTGGAGCGCAATATGTTCAGTTAATCGCAAGGCGCGTACGCGAAGCGAATGTTTATTGTGAAATATTTCCCTATGATATTGATAGCGCCGCAATAAACGCATTTAAACCCACGGGCGTTATACTGTCTGGTGGTCCTGGATCGGTTACTACTGACACGCCGCCACGAGCACCTGAAATAATTTTTGAGCTGGGTGTTCCTATATTAGGGATTTGTTATGGTATGCAAACCATGGCCGCCCAATTGGGTGGTGAGGTAGAGCAAGCTGCGCATCATGAATACGGTTATGCACAAGTACGCGCTCGCGGTCATTCCGCGCTATTAAGAAATATTGAAGATCACACTAATACTGAAGGTTTTGGTTTATTGGATGTGTGGATGAGCCACGGTGATCGCGTTAATGCGCTTCCTAACGGGTTTAAAGTCATCGCCAGTACAGATAATGCGCCGCTAGCGGGTATTGCAGATGAAAGTCGATCGTTTTATGGATTGCAGTTTCACCCGGAAGTGACTCACACAAAACAAGGCGAACGTATTATACAGCGGTTCATATATGATATTTGTCATTGCGAGCCGTTGTGGACACCGGGAAATATTATCGAAGACAGTGTAAAGCACATTCGGGAAAAGGTAGGTAAAGAAGAGGTGCTACTGGGGCTGTCAGGCGGGGTCGACTCATCCGTTGTGGCAGCATTGTTACACAAAGCTATTGGTGCACAACTGACGTGTGTATTTGTTGACAATGGTTTATTGCGATTGCATGAAGGCGATCAGGTCATGGCGACGTTTGCGGAACACATGGGTGTGAAGGTCATTCGGGTCGATGCAGAAAATCGTTTTTTGGATGCACTAAAAGGTGTTGATGAGCCGGAAAATAAGCGAAAAATTATTGGTAATCTGTTTGTTGAAATTTTTGAGGAAGAGGCTGACAAATTAAACAATGCAAAGTGGTTAGCGCAAGGCACCATCTATCCAGATGTGATTGAATCCGCAGGGGGAAAAACGGGTAAGGCACATATGATCAAATCACACCATAATGTCGGTGGTTTACCGGAACATATGAACTTAAAATTATTAGAACCACTGCGAGAATTATTTAAAGATGAAGTTAGAAAGCTGGGCGTCGAGTTGGGATTACCCCGCGACATGGTTTATCGGCATCCATTTCCTGGTCCCGGCTTGGGAGTTCGTATACTTGGGGAAGTGAAAAAACAATACGCAGATTTATTGCGCCAGGCAGATGCCATCTTTATCGATGAGCTAAGAAAAAATAATTTATACGATAAGGTCAGTCAGGCATTTGCCGTTTTTTTGCCGGTTCGTTCTGTTGGTGTCATGGGCGATGGCCGTCGCTATGACTATGTAGTCGCAATACGTGCAGTTGAAACGCTGGATTTTATGACCGCGCACTGGGCACGTTTGCCGTACGAGGTGTTAGAAACGATTTCCAATAGAATCATTAATGAAGTTGATGGTATATCCAGGGTCACCTATGACATATCCGGAAAGCCACCTGCAACCATAGAGTGGGAGTGACCTGGTAATGGCTGGCAACATCAAGCAATAGGATTGGAATCTCGTGCCAAGTCAATTTGTCGGTGAGGGGGAAACAAGAAATCGCTGACACCACAACATCGTGATATTGATCAAGCTGCGCGACCAACCATTAGCCAGGAGCTTGGTCATGAAAGAGCCCAAATAGTTGCAGCCTATTGCTCGTAGGCCACTATATTATACAGTTTTCTGCTGGCGTCTGATAACCTCAGCTAAATACCTCATCGCAAGGATGCGATTATGTTGCAGCTGTTAGCTGGCACGGATGCCGGCAAGGGGTTGGTTCGTTTCGAGCGTCATCGGTCGGAACAAACGCTTCTCTATAAGCTTGTCGAGCAATACTATCCCGATTTCGAGATGCAGTGGGCATCCGAAGGCAGGGCGTTGCCGGACTACGTTCGCCAGGAGTTCGATGAGTATCTAAAATGCGGTCGTCTCGAGTACGGGTTTCTGCGCGTGCAATGCGAGACCTGCCATGCCGAGCATCTGGTCGCTTTCAGTTGCAAACGAAGAGGGTTCTGTCCCAGCTGCGGCGCACGCCGCATGGCTGAAAGTGCCGCTTTGCTGGTGGATGAAGTGTTGCTCCGCAAACCCATGCGCCAATTAGCGCCAGGGATGGCGTGTAGTAGAGTAATGCAGGAGCAATTGCCGAGGCTGCTCAGTGTGCCATTTCCGCCCCGGTTTCTATTTGCCAGCCAGCCGAAAATCATGGGCTCGATTTCACACCCCTATTCGACTCTAAGTTCGGGCTGCGCCGATGGCTTCACCTTTCAGCCATCGACACACCGCGAAACACCGTTAGATTTAGTCCATCCTGCTGGTACCGGCCGTGGGCATAAATTCGACAGGCTGTGACGACAATACGTCACTATCTGAGGAAAACATGCGTGCAGATGTAGTCCCCGTAGCGCCTGTGCTGCCTCCGGCCATGGGAATACCTGCTGGGTTATCGAGCACATTACCATCAGGGTCAAGGGGTAACTCTAAATCTAAATAGTGGTAGAGTGCCTCTTCTGCGTCCTTAATTTCACAGTTGCCGATCCGTTGCAGACGAGCATTGCCGAAGCCGACGGTTCTACCAAATCGTTCATCTTCGATCCATTCCTTCCAGTGACCTGTACCCAGAGTGCTTACTTTATCCGCAACAATCTGATCACCCGTAACAATTTGCCACTCCATACCATCGTGACCACGATCACGCGCCTGGCCGTGTGGCCACTGGTAATCGCCGTGCATAAAGATCTGATCACCTTCCTGCGTGGCACGTCCATTCCAGTCCGGAAATGAATCAGATACCCACTCATAACGTTGATGTGTGCCTACATTACCAGCCGCGTAAAAACAAAGCGTTTGCGTGGCCCACTGGGTATGTGTTGGGCTTGAGTCATCGTAAAAAGTGATGCTCCAGCGATTACCACCTTGCACCAGATCAGGCGTCTGTGGTGGATTAGCGTAGCTTGTTGACGAAAAAATTAATGTTGCGAATAGCGCAGCAGTACTTTTTTTCATGCGTTATTTCTCCTTTGATTTGAATAGAAAGTTAACTTATACATTGCCTCGTTGGCACTGCATTACATAAATAACGTATCTCACTCTGATTGGTTGACACCTGATGCAATAATTATTAGTGCTAAACCTCAGCTGTGATTACTAAATACACTAATGGACTAATATTCAATCAGTCCCCGGGAGTTTATGCAGCCAACGGACCTAAATTTGCCCCGCCGCCGTCTATTACGACAGAGGATCTTTTGATCTTGGCAACACGGCTGCCGATTGACGATGATGAAGATATAGATCGCCGATCGATTACAAAGAGTGGTACAGATCTTGAGGTGGCGATATTTGACGAATTGTCGAAAGTTTTTGATTACTGTAGCCGTCAAATAGTACTGCTGTCCAAGTCATTCGCAGAGAACCTTGATAAAGGTGCCCGCCAGTATTTAGCGGTCAAGTTTAACGTGAAGAAAAATGCGTACTACAACAGATATGGTTGTGCTATCGAAGGCAGTATACATAGACGATTGCAAAGACTTGGTCAGGTAACACCCAAAGAATATGAAAAAACACTCGGTTACATTATCTATATTCCAGAAATTCAATTCGGTGAGAGGCCATCGTTGCTTACGTCATTTGGGATGAACGGGATGTCTAGTATGCTTTGGAATTTCGCCGTTAAAACGTACCTATATGGGGACGTGCGAAAGGTTGTTAATGAGGGCAGGCCACATATCATTGTCGGAGAGTTTTCGCTGAAATTGCCGGATAACCAACGGCCATCTTATCTTTCACCGAATCTCGTACCGCCCCCACGAAAAATTATCGATATGGATTTTGAACTGCGTTAGGTATGAGATAAAATGGGAGGTACAATATCTTCGGAGTCTTGTGGGTTACGATGCTACTGCCTTTTTTCAACGGCTGAATCCGGAGAAGACTTGAACCTCCACCAAGCTGGCGGATTATCTTTACCCGAAACGGATCGGTTTGATAGGCGTTATCGACTCGATGTGATGAAGTCCAACGTCGCGAATGAACATTGACAACAAGGAATTCCAATTTTACTTGTTTGGTCATATAGCTAATTGACGTAACATATATCAATAACAATTCTGACAATGGTATTTTTCATGGTATTGACACTTATGATCACCGGAAAACCCGCGCCAATACAGGGCTTTTGCTGCTCGTTAACAATCAAGTGGGAATAATCACAGATGAACGCTGGTTACGGCAGGCACTGGTGCTTGCCTCACGGGCGCAATCACAAGGTGAAGTACCTGTTGGCGCGTTGCTTGTAGTAGAGAACGAAGTGATCGGCGAAGGTTGGAATCAACCTATCAGATTAAATGATCCCTGTGCGCACGCAGAAATTATGGCATTACGTGCTGGCGCACAATCAATTAAAAATTATCGTCTTACGGGTTCAACGTTGTATGTGACGCTCGAGCCGTGCGTGATGTGTGTTGGGGCGATCATTCATGCACGTGTTGCTCGCGTTGTATTTGGCGCCAGCGATCCCAAATCGGGTGCTGCAGGCTCGGCTTTTGATTTATTAAACAGCGGCAAATTTAATCACACAGTAGATATACAATCAGGCATTCTGGCTGCAGAGTGTGGTGAACTGCTGAAAGCCTTTTTCTTTGAAAAAAGAGGAAAAAAGATGAAAAAAAATCAGAAAATTAATATATACCCGTAGTGAATAGGTTGATCAACCGTACGAAGTACGGCACGCTCACAAAGCCAGGGAGTCAAAGTTTATTGCTTCATTTTTTTGTTCTTCGTCGGTTTCTTCCTGGCCGACTATCCACGTTAGATAGTCGTAGTATGTTCGCACATTAGTGACATAACGTACCGTTTCGTTTCCCCGGGCGTAGCCATATTTGGTTTTTTGATACCATTTCTTTTTATGCAGTAACGGTAAACTATCTTTCACATCCAGCCATTTGTTTGGATCAAGTCCGCGCTTTTCTGTAATTTTTCGTACATCTTCAATATGCCCGGGACCAATGTTGTAAGATGCAATCGCAAACCAGGTTCGTTCCGGTTCAGGTATATGCGTTGGCACAGATTTTTTTAATTCTGCAAAATAGCGCGCCCCCCCTTCAATACTTTGTGTTGGGTCGGTGCGTTCTTTTACGCCAAGATATTTTGCTGTATCGCGTGTCAGCATCATGATTCCCCGCACCCCGGTACGTGATACCGCTTTTGGGTTCCAGTGAGATTCCTGATAACCAATTGCTGCGAGTAATCGCCAGTCCAGGTTGTTTTGCTTGGCGACGGTTTCAAATAGATCGCGATAGCGTGAAAATCGTTTGTGAAAATGTATAGCAAACGATCGGCGACTGGCGGTGTTCATTGATTCTACATTTCTATAATATCGGCCGATAATATTTTTTAAGTCGCCATTTTCTTTTATTTTTTCAATAAAAATCGTGGCTGCGTCATAAAGTGTGGTGTCGCGGCTTATCGGAAAGGCCCAGGCCAGCGATTGCGGTTGCGCCAGGTCAAATGCAATTTTTAATTCCGGATAGAATCGTTGGTTTAATGCCACTTCATTGGAATCTGCAATGGTGTAATCGATCACTTGTTGCCAAACAAGCGACAATAATTCCTCGCTTTCCAGTTCATCATTTTCATGCCAGGTTAGATCTTTGAAATTGGTTTTTAGTTTTTCAAGTTGCTCAACATGGCTGCTGCCAGAGACGACCTCAAGTATGCCACTGCCAAGCTCATTGATATCTTTAGGCCGTGGACTTTCCTTATGATAGATCACCTGTTCATGGATTTGCTGATACACAGGGCCAAATTGCACCCACTTTTTTCTTTTTTCTGTCACGGTTAAACCAGCGGCAGCGAAGTGCGCTTCCCCGGATGTAATCATTGGAAAAATGTCTGTAAGACTGTCTGGTGTAATTACCTTGAGTGTAACGCCGAGTTCATCAGTAAACATTTTAATCAAATCGTATTCAAAGCCTGCTGGGCCGCCGTCAGAGTTCAAGTAGTATGTGGTAGGGCTGTTGCGCGTAACGACGACTAATTCGCCGTCTTTTTTGATTTTTTCGAGTAGCGGAATGTTATCTTCAGAACAGCTGAGAAGGAATGTGCTTGATAATATAAGTAGTACTGAAGTTAGAAAGCTTTGAGTTAGTGTTAGTAAAGAGGGCCTCATTCGAGTCAATACCGATTATGTTATTATACGTTCCAAACGATAGCCATGGTGGTAAATAGAGGACAAGCTCCAGCCGTTTTTTGGTTCTAGCGCAAGTTTTTTGCGAATTCGGCTAATGTGGGTATCCACCGTACGTGTATTAATTTCAGCTTCGATGCCCCATATCGTTTTAAGGATGTCTATTCTCGGCAGTAATCGGCCTTCACTTTCGAACAACAACGTGGCGAGTTCATATTCTTTAGGTGTTAAGCCGAGCGCTGCTCCGTGATGTGAAATTTTTCGTTCGCTTTTGTAAATCGTGAAGTCGCCGAATTTTATTCTATCCTTTTGTTTGCCATTAGTGTTAACGCGCCGCGACAATGTATTAATACGCGCTAAAAATTCGTGCCGATCAGCAGGTTTAATCATGTAGTCATCAGCACCGTGTTCCAATGCAGTGACAATGTCTTCTTTGCTGTCGCGTACAGTCATAAACAGAACGGGTCTATTCCATCCGATATTGGTGCGTATCCATTTTAGTACCTCTATACCTGTCATATCGGGTAGTTCCCAGTCCAGAATAAGCAAGTCAAAATCATTATTTTTAATACCTTCAATGTATTCCTTGCCACTGCCGTGTATTTCAAAGGTATGTTGTGCGGATTCAAGGAAAAGAGAAACAACCTTGGCTTGATTTTCATCATCTTCTAAAACGGCGATATGCACTATGCAAATTCCCAGTGTTAAAGTTATCGAAACTGTCTTTAAATAGACAATACCTTTCATTACATTACAGAATTACAGAAATTTTACAGATCAATGCAAGCAAATAGACACTTAAGCATCATAATTGTAGGAGATATTTTTTAGAGCAGCAAAAATTTCTAACAGATATTATAACAAAGTGGATATTATGATTTTAACTCTACGCTTCGAACTATGCGATTCGAGCTATGTTAGAAACCTTATAAAAAAAATGTCAGCACCTATCTATTATCTGTAAATATTTGACGATGTCAAAATAATTTCAAAGATAATTGGATTTCGGTCGATTTTCACGATTACAAGGACTTCAGGTTTAACTGATTATAGTGGTTGACAGTTCTGTTACGCGGTAGGATGGTATAAAATCATTATACCACGAATTTTAATGCTAATCTAATATTGTGTATTCACTATGGGAATTGATCTGTCACAACTGCCTTTACCACAAGTATCGCCTTCAGGTGTGCAGGTGTTAGATATTCTGTCAACGCAAGACCCTGATTTCAAAAAGCTCGGAATGATCATTAGCAAGGACCCGACGTTGGCGAGTTCCATAATAAAGTATGCCAACTCTCCCCTGTATCATAGGCACTCAAGGATAAGTAATGTGCAGACTGCGCTTGGTTTACTGGGTCTAAAGAATATTCGTAGCGCCGTAGTGATGGCCATAATGCGTTCGCATACTAAAAATCAAAATAAAATTGATGAATTAATCTGGGAACATAGTCAGGTAATATCCATATTATGCCGACTTATTGCGAAAGTATGTGCACCTAAACTGGCGGAGGATATGCAGTTAATTGGACTGATTCACGATATAGGTATGTTAGTACTGAATCAATATGATGGCAAGAAGTACCAAAAGCTGGTTTACGCGGCACGACTATCGGCTGGGCAAACGAATACAAGCGAGAAAGCGGATATAGGCGAGAAAGCGGATATAGGCGA
>VAPK010751879.1_pt1 | contig 21228 bp, 19 predicted proteins | sample 3395031 | NCBI WGS metagenome assembly VAPK01 (sample SAMN08290443, study PRJNA428436) | hydrothermal vent metagenome | isolation source: Deep-sea hydrothermal vent chimney 1 | place: Pacific Ocean: Juan De Fuca Ridge
AATGGGCGCAAAGTGCTGAAAAGAAGAAGAGCTAAAGGAAGAAAAAAACTTTCTGTTTCTGACGAATACAGGTAGTAAGTGAGCCTTGGTTCATATTTTTCTATAATAGCCGTAAAAAATCACAGAGACTGCCTCAATTTGTTTGAGACGGTCTCTTTTTTGTGCCCCCGGTTGAAATGACAAACCCCAAAATTCAAGTCCCAAACAATCAAATCCTTTATAGATGTGATTTGTTATTTTGAATCTTGAGATTTAGCTGCCTTTTTACTTCCGCTATACATTTCGAACTTTATGAACCGGCTCTCCAGCGGACCGTTATATAAGATAATCTTCCGGGAAGGCCGTAAACCGATAAATTTGGCAACCTCCATATTACCGGTGATAATCCAGGCTTCGTAACCCTGAAATCTATTTTTCAGCACATCGCCTATGTGTTTGTACAACTCAATAAGCTCGTCTTCTTCCAGGCGCAGCCCATAAGGTGGGTTAAATATCAATACACCTTTGCCACTTTCGGGATTGACTTTTGCAAAAGGCTTGTTGAGTAGCATAATATCTTTGTGCAAACCAGCGTTTCTCAGGTTGGAGCGGGCAATACCAAAAGCCTTATACGATTTGTCGGAAGCTATGATAGGATTGTCATATTCACAAATTTCTTCGGAAGCTTCTTTTTTTATTTTCTCGAAAAGTTCAGAGTCAAAATCATTCCAGTGCTCAAAAGAGAAATGTTTGCGATAGTAGCCCGCCGGGATTTGCATGGCCATCATAGCAGCTTCTATAGGAATGGTGCCGGAGCCACACATAGGGTCGATGAAGTCACCATCCATTTTCCATCCACTGAGCTTAATCATGCCGGCGGCGAGCACTTCGTTAAGGGGCGCTTTATCAACAGCAACACGATAGCCTCTTTTATGCAGCGAATCTCCGGAACTATCCAATGAAATGGTACATTCATCCTGGCTAATATGCACGTTGATATGCATCTGGGCATTTTCTTTACTGACAAATGGCCGTTTTCCCATTTTCTCACGAAACTGGTCCGCGATGGCATCTTTTGTCTTCAGTGCCACATAAAGCGAGTTGGTTAGCGATGAATGGAAAACAGAAGCAGAGACAACAAAGGTTTTTTCGACATCAAAAAGTGACGGCCAGTCAATACGTTTCACCTTTTCGTAGAGTTCCTGTTCGTTTCTCACCGTGAAGATACCGATAGGTTTCAAAACACGTAAAGCGGTACGACAAAGGTAGTTGGCCTTGTACAGCAGGGCTTTATCACCCCGAAAAAAAACCACCCTGTTACCGGGTTCCACTGAGCCGGCACCCAGTGCTTTGAGTTCATCAGCCAACACATTTTCAAGTCCGGCAAGTGTTTTGGCGGTAAGGTCTGTACCTTGTTCAAATGTTTTCAATTCTTTCATCGCTGCAAAAGTAGGGAAAAACGGAAAGCACAGCAGAAAATAGCAAGGCGTTGTGTTCTTTGCTCCGGACAAGGGACGCCCGATGGGGGCTTGTGCGAAGGCCGCCCTAAAAATCACCCTTATCCTAATGCAGAAAACCGGTTGAAATATCCTATTTTTGTAAAAACAAAAGCTATGACCATCGAAGAAGCACAAAAACTTGTGGATCAGTGGATAAACACCACCGGCGTAAGGTATTTCAACGAACTGACAAATATGGCCATTCTTACCGAAGAGGTGGGCGAAGTGGCTCGGATTATGGCACGTAAATATGGCGAGCAGTCGTTTAAGGAGTCGGATAGAGCTGTTGACCTGGCCGACGAAATGGCGGATGTACTTTTTGTATTGATTTGTCTGGCAAACCAAACGGGAATTAATTTGGAAAAAGCACTGGTGAAAAATCTGGCGAAAAAAGAAATTCGTGACAAAACCCGTCACAAAGACAACTCGAAACTCCGGTAAGCTTTTTGCTGCCGGAAAAACGCATTTCGATACTTATCCCATTATAATCCAGGTGGTCGCCAAAAATATTTTAAAAAATTTGATTTTAAAAAAGTAGTATATTTGCACCCCTTTAAAAGGAGAAAATATTTTGCGGATGTGGCGAAATTGGTAGACGCGCCAGACTTAGGATCTGGTGCCGCAAGGCATGGGGGTTCGAGTCCCTTCATCCGCACATTTTTATTTAAAACAAAAAGAATTTCGATGAATATCACAAAAGAAGAAAGCGGAAAACTTACTGCTCTCGTACACATTAACCTGAAAGAAGAAGATTACATTGAGAAAGTTAATCAGCAATTAAAGACCTATCGCAGAGAGGCTAAAATGCCCGGATTCAGACCCGGGATGGTGCCTATGGGAATGATTAAAAGGATGTACGGAAAGGCAGTCCTTGCTGATGAGGTGAACAAAAGTATTTCTGATGCTCTCAACAATTACATCCAGGAAAATAAAATCAATGTGCTGGGAAACCCATTGCCTAACGAGGAAAAAACAGCCACCCTTGATTTTGACAAACAGAAAGAATTCGATTTCTTTTTCGATGTCGGAATTGCTCCTGATGTTGAAGTGAATCTGTCGGAAGGCATCAAAATTCCTTATTATAAAATCAAAGTTAGCGACGAAGAGGTTGAAAAAGCGTTGGCCGACATCCAGAAACGCCTCGGTAAAGAAGACCATCCCGAAAAAGCTGAGTTAGACGACACACTCAAAGGAAAATTTACCCAGGTTGACGAAGAAGGCAACGACATTGAAAACGGTTACACTAAAGAAGGCTCTTTCGTTATATCCGATATTGCACTGAAAACCATTCAGAAAAAATTTGTTGACAAAGAAAAGGGGAAACGCGTGGTGTTTAACCCCGCCAAAGCTTTTAAAAACGATACCAAAGTTGAAGAGCTCCTCGGACTAACCGGAGGCGATGAAAAGCTGAAATCAGACTATGCATTTAATATTGAGGATATTATCCACACTGAACCTGCTGAGCTGAATGAGGAATTTTTCAAACAGGTTTATCCTTCCGATGAGCTAAAAACCGTGGAAGAATTCAAAAATCGTATTCGTGAAGACCTGGCCGGCCATTATCAGAAAGATGCTGACAAACAATTTGTTTCAGATACCATCGATTTTCTGCTCGAAAAAGTGAACCCGGAGTTACCGGATGAATTCCTGAAACGTTGGTTATTTGAGAGTAACAAAGAAAAGGCAACCAAAGAACTTATTGACAGTCAGTATGACAGTTATGCCAAGACTTTTAAATGGCAGCTTATTGAAGAAAAACTTATTGAAGCCTCCGGTGATACATTAAGAGTTACCCGCGAAGATGTACGTAACAAGGTGAGAGCTTATTTCCAAGTTCCAGAGGGCGGTGAACCTAACCCACAGATGGAAGGAATTGTGGATCAACTCTTGAGTAATGAAGAAGAATATCAGCGTATCTTTGGTGAGCTTATGGACGAACGTTACATCTCTTACTTTAAAGAAAAGGTTGAGAAGGAAGAAAAAGAGGTCGCCACTGACGAATTTGTTAAGATAATTTCAACTCCCAAACAATAATCCCATGAATAATAGCAGCAAAGAATTCCGAAAATTTGCCACCAGGCATATGGGCATCAGTAGTCTGACACTGGAGCGCTACAGCTCTGTTTACGGAAATTATATTTCTCCCACCATTATTGAGGAACGGCAAATGAATATAGCCCAAATGGATGTCTTTTCGCGGTTGATGATGGACAGGATTATCTTTTTGGGTGTTCCTATTGATGATTACGTGGCCAACATTATTCAGGCACAACTGCTGTTTTTGGAATCGGCTGACTCAGCACGTGATATTCAGATTTACCTGAACACACCCGGCGGTTCTGTATATGCCGGCTTGGGTATATACGACACCATGCAGTACATAAAACCCAACATAGCAACTATTTGCACTGGAATGGCCGCCTCTATGGGGGCTGTGATTTTGTGTGCCGGCGAAAAAGGAAAACGCACGGCACTTACCCATTCCAGAGTCCTGATTCACCAGCCTATGGGTGGTGCAGAAGGTCAGGCTTCCGATATTGAAATTACTGCCCGTGAAATTCAAAAGCTGAAAAAAGAACTTTACGAAATCGTCTCGAAACACAGTGGCCAGACATACAAAAAAGTATGGAAAGACAGCGACCGCGACTATTGGATGACTGCCAAAGAAGCCAAAGATTATGGTATGATTGATGAAGTTCTAATACGAAAATAAAAATAGATAACCGATCAGGTCATTTAAGTTGTTTTGTGCGCAGCACGAAACGGTAATAAATATCTACCATGGCAAAAATAAAAGAAGAGCATTGTTCCTTTTGTGGCAGACCCAAAGAGGAAACCGAAATACTGGTTTCCGGTATGGAGGCTAAAATTTGTAATCATTGTATTGCGCAGGCAAAAATTATTCTCGAAGAAGAGCTGCATGCAAAAGTGAAAGAGCTGAAGATTGATCATACCCTTCTGAAGCCAGCGGAAATAAAAGCCTTTCTTGACCAGTATGTGATTGGGCAGGAAGATGCCAAAAAGGTACTTTCGGTGGCGGTTTATAACCATTACAAGCGTATTGGTCAGACCATGGATACCAATGAGGTAGAAATTGAGAAGTCCAACATTATTCTAGTGGGTGACACCGGAACCGGGAAAACGCTGCTGGCCCGCACCATTGCCCGTATGCTCCACGTACCTTTTGCCATTGCCGATGCCACTGTTCTGACGGAAGCCGGTTATGTAGGTGAAGATGTGGAAAGCATCCTTACCCGCTTATTGCAATCGGCTGATTATAATGTAAAATCGGCCGAAAAGGGTATTATTTTTATTGATGAGATTGATAAAATTGCACGTAAAAGTGACAACCCGTCCATCACCCGCGATGTTTCTGGCGAAGGCGTTCAGCAGGCCTTATTGAAGTTGCTGGAAGGAGCCATCATCAATGTGCCACCCCAGGGCGGACGCAAACACCCCGAACAAAAGATGATTCAAGTGAATACCAAAGATATCCTGTTTATCTCCGGTGGTGCTTTTCAGGGTATCGGACGAATTATCGCAGCACGTCTGCGCACCAACGTAGTGGGCTATACTTTTGCCGGACATAAGGAAGAGGGCATCGATATGGAAAACCTGTTGCAATATATTTCGCCTGCCGATTTGAAGAAATTCGGACTGATTCCCGAAATTGTGGGACGTTTGCCAATCCTTACTTATCTCAACCCGCTGGATAAAGAAGCGCTGAAACGGATTCTTCTTGAACCAAAAAATGCACTTGTGAAACAGTTTGTCAAGCTTTTTGAGATGGACGGTATCAAACTTACTTTTGAAGAAGCTGTTTATGATTTTGTGGTGGAGAAATCCATTGAATTCAAGCTGGGAGCTCGTGGTCTGCGCTCTATTCTCGAAACCATTTTGATGGATGCCATGTTTGACCTCCCTTCCAAAAAAAGAACAAAGATATGGCGTGTCACCCTCCGTTATGCAGAGGAGAAACTTGGTAATTCCAGCACGGCCAAACTAAAGGCAGCTGTTTAATCTGCATCTCTAGGTTATTCAGATTTCTAATCTGTGTGGGTGTGAATAGTTTTTTTGGTAAGGGCATGGTAAATATATGCTCTGTAAAACACAGTAACCTTTCCAAGGCTATAATTTCTTAGTTTTGCATAAAACTAAAAAGATACCTTTTTGAGATATTTCAGCCAGACACCCGAATTAGTAAAAGCCGGCCTTTACGTGCTTATTCTCATGATCATCGGAACTATAGGGTACATGCTCATTGAGTCCTATTCGCTAATTGATGCCCTGTATATGACTGTGATTACCGTCTCCACCGTAGGGTTCCGTGAAGTTAAACCTTTGTCGGATCCGGGAAAGATATTTACCATTATTATCATCCTTTCAAGTCTTGGTGTCCTCGCCTACTTTTTATCAAACCTAACACAAAGCCTGTTCAAAACGCAACTGAGCTTTTTCTTTGGCGGCAACCTCAAATATTTAAAACAAAAAAAGATGGAAAATCATATTATTGTCTGCGGCTATGGCCGGAACGGAAGCCAGGTAGTCCAGGAACTTACAGCTTTCGGTGAAAAAGTAATTGTGATTGACAAAGACCATGAACTTGTGGTGAGTAAGATTGCCGAACCCATTCAGTTTATTGAAGGTGACTCCACGGAAGATCAGGTGCTTTTGCAGGCAGGTATTGACAAAGCACGGTCGTTGATAACTACGCTACCGCTTGATGCTGACAACCTTTTCGTGGTGCTTACAGCCCGGACATTAAATCCTGCTATCAACATTATTAGCCGGGCGTCCAGTGAAAGCTCTGAAAAAAAATTACGTATGGCCGGTGTCAACAGCGTTGTTATGCCCGAACGCGTGGGCGGTGCCCACATGGCTACCCTCGTGGCACAACCCGATGTGATGGAGTTTATGGAACATCTGAACATCCATGGTGATTCTCCCGTTCAACTCATGGAAATTATGTGTACCAATTTGCCCAAAGACCTGTTGCATATGCCCATCAAAGAGATGGAATTACGGAAAAAGACCGGCGCTAACATTATCGGATACAAAACGTCTGCCGGCGAATACATCCTGAATCCCACGCCGGACACCAAACTTTATCCCGACTCAAAGATTTTTGTCCTCGGCACGAAAGAGCAGGTAGAAGAGATGAAGAAAATTTTGAGCAGTACCGCTCTTTAACATACCAAAAGTCAATTATATTTTCAATGTTTATCACTTACCTTTCCTTTTTTTCAGGTTTTGCCATTCTAATTGCCGGAGCACAAATGCTGGTAAACGGAGCCAGCAGTGTTGGTATTAAATTAAAAATCTCGCAGATGGTGATGGGGCTGACCATAGTAGCCCTGGGCACATCCCTGCCTGAACTTGTAGTCAATATTTTTGCAGGAATCAAAGGGAACACGGATCTCGCCATTGGGAATATCCTCGGTAGCAATATTACCAATACGCTCCTCGTTGTGGGAGCGACAGCCATAATCATCCCTATCCATTTTCAAAAGAAAACACTGAAAAGAGATATTCCGTTCAGCCTTTTTGCTCCGGTTCTGCTGGCCTTGCTGGCCAATGATTTTATTTTCGGTCGTCAAAATATCATCAGCCGTTCGGATGGAATCATATTATTGATTTTTCTCAGCTTCTTTCTATATTTCACATTTTTCAAACAGGGTAAAGAGGCCTCTTCGGGGCAGGAGGAACTCAAACAATACTCCTGGTGGCTTTCGCTACTATTTATAGCGGTGGGTGGTCTGGGCCTCTATTTTGGCGGAGAATGGATTGTGGATGGTGCAGTAAAAATTGCCACAGCCATGGGCATCAGCCAAACGGCCATGGGGCTGACACTTGTGGCAGGAGCCACCTCACTTCCAGAACTGGCTACCTCCATTATTGCCGCCCGGAAAAATAATGCCGACATGGCACTCGGTAACGCAGTGGGATCCAATATTTTAAACATCTTCATGGTTTTAGGCGTAACCGCATTGATAAAGCCCATCCCTTACTCTCCAAAGTTGAATATCGAACTGGTTCTCGTTTTTGCATCGGGGTTGCTGCTGCTGGCTTTTGCCAAACTCGGTAAAACAAAAAACAGGCTAAATCGCTTTGAAGGCATTCTTCTTATAGGAATTTACGTGGCATTTATCTATTTCACTACCATGTATCAGTAAAGACACCTGATTTTATTCAGCCTGTTGTCTTTTTTGTTTCAGCATTGAGTGATAGTGAAAAAAACAGCGCTTTAGAAATTACAACGAAATAAAGTGACGGGAACATTTATTACGGTAGAGATGAAAGCAGACAGTCTCACCTTAGGCGAGAGAAGGCAACCCGAGCAAATCTGACAAAAGATTTGATACTGTAAAATTTATTTAAGCCAGTCCCCTCTTCGGGAAAAATTTGTACATTTGTTTATCAAAATAAAGTCCATGACAAAACTTAATAAAGGAGATCTAGCACCTGATTTCACGGCCACTAATCAGGACGGGGAGACCGTCTCACTAACTGATTTCAAAGGCAAAAAACTGATTCTTTACTTTTACCCCAAAGACAATACGCCAGGCTGCACTAATGAGGCCTGCAACTTTAGAGACAACTACGATTTCTGGCTTTCGAAGGGCTATGCAGTGGTGGGGGTTAGTCCTGACAGCATGGCATCGCATCAGAAATTTATTACCAAATATGACCTGCCGTTTCCGCTTTTGTCGGATCCTGAGAAGAAAATCATCAAGGCTTACGGGGCGTGGGGGCCAAAAAAACTTTACGGTAGAGAATATGAAGGACTGATACGTTCTACCTTCATTATTGACGAAGAGGGAAAATTAGAAGAGCTCTTTGGCAAAGTAAAAACGAAAGAACATACGGAACAAATTGTTACAAAACTAAATCTTGAATAGAATGGCAACAGATAAAGAAAATCAGAAAGTTGATAAAGAGCGGCAAAATAAATTAAAAGTCCTTGAAGCGACACTTGGGAAACTGGAAAAATCATATGGTAAAGGTGCTATCATGCGTCTGGGAGCTACAAGTGTGGAGAAGATCCCGTCCATCTCTACAGGCTCCATCGGGCTGGACTTTGCCTTGGGTGTTGGCGGTATTCCCAAGGGCAGAGTAACCGAAATTTACGGTCCCGAATCGTCTGGAAAGACAACGCTGGCGCTGCATGTAATTGCCGAAGCACAAAAAGAGGGTGGTATTGCTGCCTTTATTGATGCCGAGCATGCTTTTGACCGCTACTATGCAGCCAAGCTGGGCATAAACCTTGAAGACCTTTTAATATCGCAACCGGACAACGGAGAACAGGCGCTGGAGATTACCGACAACCTGATTCGTTCGGGAGCCATTGACGTTATCGTGATTGACTCTGTGGCCGCGCTGACACCCAAAAGTGAAATAGAAGGCGAAATGGGGGACTCCAAAATGGGCTTACAGGCACGTTTGATGTCACAGGCTTTGCGTAAACTGACGGCCAATATTAGTAAAACCAACACGATTTGTATTTTCATAAATCAGTTGCGTGAAAAGATTGGTATCATGTTTGGTAATCCGGAGACAACCACCGGCGGTAATGCACTGAAATTTTATTCTTCAATCCGGCTGGATATCCGGCGTATCAGCCAGATTAAAGATACGGACGAAGTGCGCGGCAACCGTGTGCGGGTGAAAGTGGTGAAAAACAAGGTGGCTCCGCCTTTCCGAAAGGCTGAATTTGACATTATGTATGGCGAAGGCATTTCTAAAATAGGTGAGATTATCGACATCGGCGTGGAGAAAGAGGTCATCAAGAAAAGTGGTTCCTGGTTTAGCTATGGAGAGACCAGGCTTGGACAAGGTCGCGAAGCAGTGAAGAAAATACTTTTGGACAACCCTGATTTGATGGAAGAGTTGGAAACGAAAATTAAGGCTGCACTTGCCGATAGTAAAGATTAAAAACCGCCGGTAAAATAAAAAAAGCGCTTCCGTGGAAGCGCTTTTTTTATTTGAAAACCAAGAGTACTTCTTACTCGTGTTCTTTTACATAAAATGCTATTTTTTCGAGCGATGATATCATGTTGTATTCTTCGAGATAGACGTCGTCGGGGACTTCCACCGGTGTGGGAGTGTAATTCAAAACCCCTTTGATGCCGGCTTCAACCATAATACGGACAGTCTCATCGGCCTGGTCGCCGGGGACAGTGAGAATACCGATTTTAACACCTTCTTTACCAATAATTTCCGCGGCTCTCTCCACAGGATAGCAATTGATACCGGCAACTTCATGATTCACCTTTTCAGGATTGACATCAAAGCCGACGACAATCTTCAACTTTTCCCGTTTACCCCGGAAATAATTAATGATAGCTCTGCCAAGGTCGCCCATACCAAAGATAGCCACCCTTTGCCCCTCCGGGCTGTCGATAAGGTCGCCAATCAGCATTATCAAATCGCTAATGTCATAGCCTTTTCGCAGGCTTCCGGAATAGCCTATGAGCATTAGGTCGCGCCTGACCTGGACAGCAGTGATGTGTAAAAGAGCAGCAATCTCGTGTGAGAAAATATGAGTTTTCCCCTTATCAGAATAAATTTGTAATGCGCGCCGATACTGACTCAACCGCTCAATAGTCTTGTGGGGAATATTTTTGTAAAACCTGTCTTCCATTTTGTTATTCATTTAACAGTGCAAATATATAGGCAAAAATCATTCATCTGACAAATGTTAGCTATTAATTAACAAATATTTTTTTAATCATGAAGACAGCGTGTGAAATGTCGTTAATATGGCACATAAGCCAAGCACTGGTGGACGGAATCAATCAGATATATATCACTGTATATCAACTATCTGTATTACAATAGCACATCAGGGAACATACTGGGTTCAGCCGAATAGGAAATAATTACTTTTTCGTATAAAACTTACACCACTCTTTCAAACCGCACTCGTCGCATTTGGGTTTACGGGCAAGGCAAACATAGCGACCATGCAAAATAAGCCAGTGATGGGCCAGTGGAATCAGCTCATCGGGAATATATTTCACCAGTTGTCGTTCCGTTTCCAACGGTGTTTTGGCACCAATGGTGAGGCCCAGTCGTGCGGCTACCCTGAAGACATGCGTATCCACAGCCATGACAGGCTTGTTAAACACAACGGAAGCAATAACATTGGCCGTTTTCCGCCCCACACCCGGCATTTTCTGTAGTTCGTTGATATCGGAAGGTACCAGACCGCCAAAATCTGCCAGCAGCATTTTGGCCATCCCCGACAGATGCCTGGCTTTGTTGTTGGGATAGGAGCAACTTTTGATAAGTTCAAAGATATCCGGTACTTCAGCCCGTGAGAGGCTCTCCACATCAGGATATTGTCTGAAAAACTCTTTTGAAATCACATTTACCCTTTTATCGGTACACTGAGCCGACAGAATCACCGCCACCAGTAGCTGGTAAGGATCATGATAATGCAATTCGGTTTCGGCAAAGGGCTGATGAACCTTAAAATATTCAATAATGTGCCCGAAGCGTTCATTTCTTGTCATTGGATAATTTTTTACAAAAATGGAGAAAATCTTTCATACCGGACAATCCTTTCCGTGAAAAAGCGAAAAACCAGCCACATCCTGGCCTTTTATTTTTATTTAACAGTTCAGGAAAATTCCCCTAAGGAATAAATTGTTAATTTTGTAATGACCTAAAAAAAACAACTTAACATGGCACAAGAAATTGAATTCAAGTTTTTGGTTAAAGGCGATTTTAAACCTTTCGTAACAAAAAAGATGGAAATTACACAAGCCTATCTTTCTATACAGCCCGGACGTACCGTAAGAATCCGCATCCAGAACGAGAAGGGTTACATTAACATTAAAGGGCCTGCCAAAATTTCCGGTATCATGCGTTATGAATGGGAGCAGAAAATACCGCTAAAAGATGCAAAAGACCTCATGGAGCTTCGTGAGACAGGGTTGGTAGTAAAAACGCGTTACATTGTACCTGCCGGAAACGGTTTGGTGTTTGAAGTGGATGAATTCCACGGAGACAACGTGGGCCTTTTAATGGCTGAAATAGAACTCCCTTCGGCCAACACCCCTTTTGAAAAACCGGACTGGCTGGGTGAAGAAGTCACGGGAAACCATTCCTTTTATAGCGCCGAACTTTCGAAGAACCCTTATCGGAACTGGAAAGAACTGACCTAACTAAAACATCAGAGTCCGACAATATATAAAATACATTTGGGGACTCCTGTATTTTAAACCGTACAAGCCTTTAATTCATCAGGACATACATGTTACCCACGCTTTTTGTTTTAAAAACATGAAGAGCGGCAGCATATGCCAGAAGGCTTTTGATAACTTCGGGCGATGGTTGATATACATCTGCCTCTTTAGTGTGTCGGGTCTTACACTTAAAAAAATCCTGAAACTTGTCTGAGGTAATAAATTGCTGCATACACAAAAAATTATAGATGAAAACTATCTTCTTGTCAAAAAGGTAACGACAAAGTTTGAAAAATATTTTACACCTCAGAAAAAAAATAAAAATTGAATATCCCCGAAACGTACAACACCAGTTACCTGGTCAGAATAATGTTCTTCTCCTTGACCATCTTCCGTATATTAATTAAAGCATAACGCATCCGTCCCAGTGCTGTATTGATACTCACATCGGTCTGATCGGCGATATCTTTAAAACTCAATCCGGCATAACACCGAAGGTAAAGGACCTCTTTTTGTTCTGCCGGAAGGTACTCCATCAGCAACCTTACATCTTTATGAATCTGCTCCGTTATCATGGCATCCTCTATGCTGGGATCTGTTACCCTCAGGGTATCCATCATATTAAACTTATCGTTGGCTACTTCTGCATAATTCAGCTTTTTCTGTTTTCTAAAATAATCAATAACCAGATTATGAGCAATACGCATAGCCCATTGGATAAACTTCCCCTCATCGTTGTAACTTCCTGATTTAAGGGTATTTATCACTTTCACAAAAGTATCCTGGAACAAATCATCAGCCAGCTGCTTGTCCTTTACCATCACAAAGATATAAGAATAAAGCCTTGTTTGATGGCGTTCAATAAGTTCCTGTAAACTGGTGGGTTTACCATCGAGAAATTCACGGATGAGCAGGCGATCATCTCTTGCTTCCATTTTCATATGCCACTTGTTTTGGTTTCAGAAAAATAGTAAGCTTTTACTCAATAGGCAATGTGTTTAAAAGTAAGTTTAACATTTGTTTTGAATTGCAAATATAAAGGTTAAAAGAAAAAAAGCAAATAAATTTTTAATTTTGTCGCACATTTTCTCCTATGATTATTGAAACAAGCCGGGTAAATCCGAAAAATTATATTGTTGTTGTCAGATCGCGAGTCAACAACCTAAAGAACCTCAGCGTTGCCATTCCGCGCCGTAAGCTGGTGGTCATCACCGGTTTATCCGGATCAGGAAAGTCATCATTGGCTTTCGACACGCTGTATGCTGATGGCCAGCGCCGCTATGTAGAGAGCCTGAGTTCTTATGCCCGACAATTTCTCGGGCGTATGGATAAACCAGATGTGGACGCTATACTGGGTATTTCACCCGCCATTGCCATCGAACAAAAGGTGAAAACACGCAATCCACGCTCTACCGTAGGCACATCCACGGAAGTTTACGAGTACCTGAAACTACTGTTTGCCCGTATCGGCAGAACCTGGTCTCCCATCTCCGGCCGGCAGGTAAAACGACATCGTGTAAGCGATGTTACCCGCTTTATCCTCGCACTGCCTGAGAATAGTGACATATTGATTTTTGCACCGCTGAAAGCCAATGGCAACCGGAGCCTGAAACAACAACTGCAAGTTCTTTTGCAACAAGGGTTTAGCCGAATGATGCATCAGAGCAAAATCAGGAGAATAGAAGAAATACTGGAAGAGATAACAGACAAAACCAAACCTAAGGAGTGCTATCTTGTTATTGACCGCATCAGGGTGAATCACGAAGAAAAAGAGCTGGAAGCACGCGTTGCCGACTCGGTTCAAACGGCTTTTTATGAAGGTAATGGCTACCTGAAAATTTCCTTTGAAAAAGATGGTAAACCTCAGATAGCCGATTTCTCGCATCGCTTTGAGTTGGATGGGATTCAATTTGAAGAGCCTTCTGTCAACCTCTTTACTTTTAACAATCCCTATGGTGCCTGCAAAAGTTGTGAAGGTTTCGGAAACATAATGGGTATCGACGAAAAACTGGTGGTACCCAATCCAGCACTTTCCATTTTCGATGGAGCCATCGTCTGCTGGAAAGGAGAAAAAATGGGGCAGTGGAAAGAACGGCTTATAAAAAATGCTTACAAGTTCGATTTCCCCATCCACAAACCTTACTACCAACTCTCCGAAGAGCAAAGAGAGCTGCTATGGGCAGGAAATCAATATTTTGGCGGACTGAACAACTTTTTTAAATCACTGGAGGAGCAGGCATATAAAATCCAGTACCGTGTTATGCTCTCACGCTACCGTGGTAAGACAGTTTGTCCCGAATGCAAAGGCACCCGCCTGCGCAAAGACGCCAACTACGTGAAAGTCGCCGGAAAGTCTATCTCCGGTATCGTTCAGATGCAACTCAACGAAAGTCTTGATTTTTTCAAAAAAATACTATTGGACGAACAGGATGAAGAAATTGCACGGCGTTTGCTGCTGGAGATTAAAACCCGCCTTCAGTTTTTGAACGATGTAGGGCTGGGATACCTCACCCTGAACCGACCTTCGGCCACTCTTTCCGGTGGCGAATCGCAGCGTATCAATCTCGCTACCTCACTGGGTAGTTCGTTGGTAGGCTCCATGTATATCCTCGACGAACCCAGCATCGGCTTGCACCCGCGCGACACACAGCGCCTCATAAAAGTTCTAAAACGTCTACGCGACATTGGCAACACGGTTATCGTTGTGGAACATGAAGAGGATATTATCAAAGCCGCAGATCAGATTATCGACATTGGTCCCGAATCTGGCGAGCATGGTGGAGAACTGATTTTTCAGGGAGTTTTTGACGAACTGAAAGACAACGACATTAGCTATACCGCACTCTACATGACCGGTAGAAAGCATATCGAAATTCCTGTACATCGGCGACACTGGAACAACTATATTGAGGTAAAAGGCGCTTTTGAGCACAATCTGAAAAACCTACACGTAAAAATCCCACTCAACGTACTGACCGTGGTAACAGGTGTAAGCGGATCGGGCAAGTCAACGCTGGTACGTGATATTTTGTTCTCTTCACTGAAAAGGCGGCTCAACGGAGAAGCCTCCTCCGAACGAAAATTTGCCCTGCTCGAAGGAGAAGTCAACCGTATAGCACGGGTGGAATATATTGACCAAAACCCCATTGGCCGCTCCTCACGCTCCAACCCCGCTACTTACCTGAAAGCTTACGATGAGATCCGCCAGCTTTTTGCCAACCAGCCGCTGGCCAAACTACGAGCTTACAAGCCCGGCTATTTTTCCTTCAATATTCCGGGTGGTCGATGTGAACAGTGTGAAGGAGAAGGTGTCATAAAGGTAGAAATGCAGTTCATGGCCGACATTTATCTGAAATGCGATTCCTGCAATGGGCAGCGTTTTAAAGAGGAGGTTCTGGAAGTAAAATACCGCGACAAAAGTATTTCAGACATCCTGAACCTGACCGTGGACGAAGCCATTGATTTTTTTGGAAGTGTAAAAGGCTCTGCTGAAAATAAAATCGTAGAGAGGATAAAACCATTGCAGGAAACGGGACTCGGATACCTGCGACTCGGGCAAAGTTCAAACACTCTTAGTGGAGGCGAAGCCCAACGCATCAAACTGGCTTTCTTTCTTTCAAAAGGCGCCGGCAGCCAGCCCACACTTTTTATTTTTGATGAACCAACGACCGGGTTACACATCCACGACATCAGCAAGCTGCTTCAGGCCTTTAACGCACTGATTGAAAACGGCCACAGTATTGTAGTGATTGAGCACAATGCCGAAATCATCAAATCAGCCGATTGGGTTATCGACCTGGGTCCGGAAGGTGGTGACCGTGGAGGTGAAATTATCTTTGAAGGTACACCGGAAGAAATTGTGAATTGTGAAAAGTCTTACACAGGTAAATTTCTACGAGAAAAATTACACTAGAAAAGCCACCCGATCACCTGGTAATTCATAACAATAACCTGATGGGTTTCTACTGAAAAGAGCTTCAAAAATTTATGGTTTGCCCACCAATAATCATTATTTTTGTACATCACAAAATCAATCAACATATTAATTCAAAATATGAAAAAAATAATTTACTATTTCGCTGGGATGCTATTTCTGGCCCTTGGCCTGAATGCTTGCAACAACGTAACTAACCCACACCAAAAGAGCACATCAGCATTAACTCCTGACACAACCGTGCATTATCCACAGGAGAAACATCTCGCCAACGTTAAGCAGCTTACCTTTGGAGGCGACAATGCCGAAGCTTATTTTAGTTTTAATGATAAAATGATTGTCTTTCAGGCTACTAACAAAGCCTGGGGTTCCCATTGCGACCAGATTTACTATTGGCATCTTGCCGATGGCAATATGAAAGACACCATCCCAACCATTCTGAGTAACGGTCTGGGCAGAACCACGTGTTCCTATTTTTTACCTGGCGACACCACCATTCTTTATGCTTCCACACGTGCCGGCGGCGATGCCTGCCCTCCCGTTCCTAAAAAACGTAGTGATGGAAAATATGTATGGCCCGTTTATGAAGATTTTGATATTTACGTGGCCAATCTGAAAGGACAAATTATTGACACACTGATAAAAGGCCAGGGTTATGATGCCGAAGCGACCGTTTCACCAAAAGGTGACAAGATTGTGTTTACCTCTGACCGCTCCGGTGATATGGAACTATATACCTGCAACATCGATGGCAGTAACGTGCATCAGGTAACGCATCAGCTGGGATACGATGGCGGCGCATTTTTTTCACCCAACGGCAAAATGCTGGTATTCCGCGCCTCACGTCCTAAAACACCCGAAGCTATCAAAACATACAAGGATCTGCTAAAACAACATCTTGTTATGCCGACAGAAATGGAAATATACACCTGCAACGTGGATGGCAGCAACCTGAAACAGGTTACCCACCTGGGGAAAGCCAACTGGGCTCCTTTTTTCACTCCTGATGGCAAACACATCATTTTCAGCTCAAACTTTGCCGGCACCCGCGGCTTCGATTTTAACCTCTACATGTGCGACCTCAACGGCAAACACCTGAAGCGCATCACCTACGACAACACTTTTGATGCTTTTCCCATGTTTTCGTTTGATGGGAAAAAACTGATTTTCTCCTCCAGCCGCAACAACCGTAACCAGCACGGCATCAATTTGTTTATCGCCGACTGGAAACCCTGATAAGGAAAAAGTTAAAAGTTAAAAGGATAAAGTTAAATAGATAAAGAAGAAAGCTAAAGAATGCCTAATGACCAATTATCCAATAATAAAATGAACCGGGAGGAAAACAGAAAGAAAGTGCTGGATTATCTTGAAAAGTTAGGTATTCCTTATGAGATTTACGAGCATCCGCCTCTGGACACCATTGAGATAGCGTTGCAATACTGGAAAGATATCGATGCTACACATTGTAAAAATCTGTTTTTCAGAAACCACAAGGGGAACCGACATTATCTTGTCATCATAAAAGATACCACGCCGTTCAATATTCACAGTCTGGAGAAGATGTTGCATCAGGGAAAACTGAGTTTTGCCTCCGAAAAGAGAATGATGAAATACCTCGGAGTAAAACCAGGTTCTGTTTCCCTGTTTGGTTTAATCAACGACAACGAGCATCATGTTTATGTGTTTCTTGACGAGCAGTTACAAAAGTCTGAAAAAGTAAGCTTTCATCCCAATGACAACACAGCCAGCGTGGTGATACCCTTTTCCGGTTTAATGAAATTCATAAAAGAGCGGCACAATGGATTTGAATACATCAATCCAACACCTGAGGACAGTTAAAATTTACAATCATGGAAAAAATTGCAGTAAACATAAATTCTGAAATTGGCAAAATCAGGGGGGTCATCGTGCATACCCCTGGTGCCGAAGTGGAAAACATGACGCCCGAAAATGCAGAACGCGCCCTTTATAGCGACATTTTAAACCTGAGTGTGGCTATCCCCGAATATAATGAGTTCGTGGGAGTACTGAAAAAGTGGACAAAGGTTTTTGAGGTAGTCGATTTGTTAAAAACAGTACTTGCAAACGGCAGCGTCAGAAAAGGCCTGCTGGAGAAAGTTTGCGAACACGAGAGACGTTCGCAGAAACGATACAATCTTTGCAACTACATAAATACGCTTTCCGCACCCAAACTGGCTTTAAAACTCATCGAAGGGGTAGAAATGCAAAAAAACAATCTCACTAGCTTTCTCGATACCGAACGCTTTTCGCTGAGTCCGTTGCCAAATTTCTTTTTCACCCGCGATGCCAGTTTCTCTATAGGGAACCAAGTGATAATTAGCAAAATGGCCAATGATGTCCGCGACCGCGAAGCTCTCATAATGGAAACTATTTTTGCACATCATCCCATGTTTGAAACCACCGTGGTTAATCCGGTACAGAGTTTTGACGATAGCGGAAGAGGAACCATCGAAGGTGGTGATGTGCTTGTGGCCCGCGATGATGTGCTCATTATCGGCACCGGTGACCGAACTACTACTCAGGGTATCGACAGTATGATTGAATACATGAAGACAAAACCAGGGGTGAAACATATACTGGTCCAGGAGCTTCCGTTTAAACCGGAATCGTTTATCCACCTCGACATGACATTTACCTTTCTTGGCAAAGACCAATGCATGATTTTTGAACCGCTGATACTGAACTCTTCGCGCTACCTGAGCATTCACATCACAATTGATGGCGACAAGGTGACAAAAATAAGCGAAGAGAAAAGCCTGCTACATGCACTGAAAAAGCTGGGAATAGATATGGAATACGTGAGCTGTGGTGGCAACACCTATCTCTATAACCAGGAAAGAGAACAATGGCAAAGTGGTGCTAACTTTTTCGCACTAGAGCCAGGCAAGGTGATAGGTTACGAACGCAATGTACACACCATCGAAAACATGAACCGCCACGGTTTTGAAATTGTAAAAGCTACCGATGTTATCAATGGGAAAATTCATTTAGACGATTATAATAAGGTGGTCGTCACCATCAAAGGCAACGAGCTTTCCCGTGGCGGCGGAGGGGCCCGTTGCATGACTATGCCCATTGCAAGAGAGAATGTTGAATGGTAGCGAATGTTTTGAATGACTATTGCTGAATGAAATAATAATGAGACTGTTTGCCAGCGAGCTAAGCGTGCACTGACAACCGCCTGACGATTGATCGACGACTGTTTGACCATCGAATAACTATTGAATAACAACCGTGTAACTACTGAATTATCAAATGACGAATTAACCAATGACCAAAGAAGAAGCAAAAATACGGATTAACGAACTGTGTGAGACGTTACAGGAACACAACTACCGCTACTATGTGCTGGCACAACCTTTGATCAGCGATTTAGAATTCGACCAAAAGTTGAAGGAACTAGAACAATTGGAAGCCGCTTATCCCGAATTCGTCCGTCCTGACTCCCCTACCCGCCGCGTGGGTGGTGAGCCTACAAAAGATTTCCCTTCGGTGAAACACAAATACCCCATGCTCTCGCTCTCCAACAGTTACTCGCTGGACGAGATCAGGGAATTTGATGCACGGGTGCGTAAGACTGTCGAACAGGAAGTGGAATATGTGTGCGAACTGAAATATGATGGCCTTGCCATAAGCCTGACCTATACCAATGGCATCCTTACACAAGCCGTTACCCGTGGTGATGGCGTGCAGGGCGATGATGTAACCAACAACGTGAAGACCATCCGGAGCATTCCGTTGCGGTTGCGGGGCGGCTATCCACCGGAATTGGAAATCAGAGGTGAAATTCTGATGCCCCGTGCAGAGTTTGAACGGCTGAACAGCGAGCGGGAAGAGATTGGCGATAACCCCTTTGCCAACCCACGCAATGCCGCAGCCGGCTCCCTCAAAATGCAGAACCCCAAAGAGGTAGCCAAACGCAAACTGGATTGCTTTCTCTACTATATTCCGCATGAACTATCCGGCGTCAAAACCCATTATGAAGCACTGAAAAAAGCCAAATCGTGGGGACTGAAAATCTCTGACAGCATGGCCATCTGCCGCGACATGACACAAATCATGGAGTACATCAACGACTGGGACAAAGGACGCCGGCATTTGCCTTATGATATTGATGGAATTGTCATTAAAGTGAATGATCTGACTTTGCAACAGCAACTGGCCTACACCGCCAAAAATCCGCGATGGGCTATTGCCTACAAGTTTAAAGCCGAGCGGGTGGAGACGCTGCTTGAATCTATTGATTACCAAGTTGGAAGAACCGGTGCAATTACGCCCGTGGCCAACCTGAAACCGGTACTGCTGGCCGGCACCACGGTGAAACGGGCAAGTCTGCATAACGCCGACATCCTTGCCCAGCTGGATGTACGCATTGGCGATACGGTTTATGTGGAAAAAGGCGGCGAAATCATTCCAAAAATTGTGAGTGTCAGCCTCAACAAACGGCCTGTCGGTGCACAGCCGGTGAAGTTCATCGACCGTTGCCCGGAGTGCGGGACATTGCTGGTACGGAAAGAGGGCGAAGCAGCCCACTATTGTCCCAACGAGGACAATTGTCCTCCGCAAATCAAAGGTAAGCTGGAGCATTTTATTTCGCGCAAAGCGATGAACATCGACAGCCTCGGCGAAGGCAAAATTGAAATGTTGTACGACCACAGGCTGGTGAAAAATGTAGCTGACCTTTACGACCTGACATACAAAACTATTCTGGGACTTGAAAAAGTAATCCCTGCCGAAGAAGGCAAAAAGGAAAAGCGCCTTAGCTTTCGCGAAAAGACAGCTGAAAATATCATCAAAGGCATCGAACAATCCAAAAACGTACCGTTTCCACGCGTACTTTATGCGTTGGGCATTCGTTATGTTGGCGAAACGGTTGCCAAAAAACTGGCAGCATATTTCAAAACCATCGACCGTCTTATGGCCGCCACTTTTGAGGAGCTGATCCAAGTGGAAGAGATTGGAGATAAAATTGCCGAATCAGTCATTTTGTTTTTCCAAAAACCTGTCCACCGTGAGATAGTGGAACGACTGAAAGCACACGGAATACAAATGGAACTTACCGAGACACAAGTTTCGGCACCGCAGTTACTACAGGGAAAATCTTTTGTGGTCAGCGGCGTGTTCGAGCGTCATTCGCGCGACGAAATCAAGGCACTGATAGAGCACTTTGGCGGCAAAAATATCAGCTCCATCTCCTCCAAAACCGACTACGTCCTCGCCGGTACCAACATGGGGCCTGCTAAAAAACAAAAAGCCGGGAGCCTCAACATTCCCATTATTTCGGAAGAGGATTTTGAGGAGATGATTGGAGGAGGGAAAGTATAATTTTTTAGCTTTAGGGTGGAGGTATTATCAGATTAAAAGTCAAGAAATCAAGAGCTTACAGCCCCGAAAGAAATCAATCCCCAAATAAATAAGAATACGAACAAGAATGTAATTCCACATTAAATGTAAGGTGTAAGCTCTTTTGTTGGTTTAGTTGCTAGTATTTTATCGAATATTTCTTATAATACTCCCCAAAAATCAGACCACTGGTTAAGTTGAAAAATGTTTAATTTTATCAGAGGAACTATGAAAGCAAAAAGAAGAAAATTCACAGCAGCCT
>VAPK010061318.1_pt1 | contig 21207 bp, 18 predicted proteins | sample 3395031 | NCBI WGS metagenome assembly VAPK01 (sample SAMN08290443, study PRJNA428436) | hydrothermal vent metagenome | isolation source: Deep-sea hydrothermal vent chimney 1 | place: Pacific Ocean: Juan De Fuca Ridge
CCCTTTATTAGCAAGGTTGAGTTTCATAAGCACACCAAGGTTATGCACAATATCTTTACTACCCTCAGCAGCAGGATCATAATCAACGATTACACGTCCGTCTTTATCTAATAATGTTAACTCTGCACCTGGATGACCTGATTTTTCAAGTTCACTGTATGCCTGGGTAAAAATCTCTTCGACTAATGAAAAATCAGTACGGTTACTCCAATAGGCAATGACTTTACCATCCTGATATACCGGAGAAGAAAAACCTAATGACAGTCCATCGTTGCCGTTATAGACATTTATTACATCATTATCAATGTGTAAGTCTTCGATATAAGTACCGCTTGATATATCATTACCTGCTGCAGTATGAGGCATACGCGTCGTATAAGTGCCACTGGCAAGGGCTCTAAACCAGAGCGCATTTTTATAATTCTTTTTATAAAGATTATCAGATGCAATTAATTTACCAGCCAAATCTTTTGAATTAACCGCAATGACATTGCCTTCCAGATCAACCAGTACGGTTAAAAAATAAATACCATATTTGTTAACATATTGGTTCATTGCGTCAACAATGGGGTTTTCTTCAGCGCCTTTTTTATACCAGGAGTCCCGGTTGAAAATCGCATGATTCAAACCAAATGCCTGAACATCACCATAGCGCTCAAACAGATTTCGATCGATTTTGTCTGCAATGGTAACTGCCACCTCTTCAAAGTTAGTCGCGGCCTGGTCTTCAATACCCTTAAATGAGCTATATACGCTATAGCTAATAACCGCCATGGGTAAGATAGCAAATGCCAACAACAAACTCACAAGTTTTACTGTTACACCCGCATTAAGTATTTTGTTCATTATATTTCCCCTTTACTTTAAGCTATAGAACTAAGCAAACAGCAATGTCATACTAAGCTACATCACCAATTTTAAACTGGCCAACTAGTTGATCCAGTGCTTGTGCCTGCTCCTGCATTGAAACACTGGCAGCCGTTGCCTCTTCAACCAGTGCGGCATTTTGTTGTGTTGTTTCATCCATTTGCATAACGGCACTGTTAACCTGTTCAATACCGTTGGCTTGTTCCTCACTTGAAGCGGCAATTTCAGAAATTATGTCAGTCACTTTTTTAACACCCGTGACTATTTCTTCCAATGTTTTACCTGATGCATCAACCAGTTCACTTCCCAGAGTAACTTTATTTACACTATCAGTAATTAAGTCTTTTATTTCCTTGGCAGCATCAGCGCTGCGTCCTGCCAGGGTTCTAACTTCACTCGCCACTACCGCAAAACCACGACCTTGTTCACCAGCACGTGCTGCCTCTACCGCAGCATTTAATGCCAGTAAATTTGTTTGGAACGCTATTTCATCAATGACACTAATGATATCTGCAATTTTTTTACTACTTTCAGAAATTGCTCCCATTGCATCAACTGCATTCACTAATACCTGTCCGCCTTGTTCAGCCTGCTCACGGGTACTCTTAGCGAGCTGGTTAACCTGACGTGTATTGTCTGCATTTTGTTTTACCGTCGAGGTCATTTCTTCCATGCTGGACGCGGTTTCTTCAAGAGAAGAAGCCTGTTCTTCAGTACGTTGAGAAAGATTATCATTTCCCGCTGCAATTTCAGTGGCTGATGTATTAATTGAACCGGCTGATTTTTTAATTTGACTAACCATTGTTTCAATCTTGCTGGCAAACTTGTTAAACGCTGCTGCAAGCTGGGCAATTTCATCACGACCATCTTCGCTTAGACGCTGAGTTAAATCACCTTCACCCTCAGCAATATCTTTAAGTGCGGCTAATGCCTGCCCCAATGTGCCAGTTATATTACGTGCAATCATTAAAGCCATAACCACCGCAAATATCCCTGAGATTAACGCGAGGATAATATAGAAAATTTGTGCCGCACTTGCATTATCATGTAAACGATCCACTTGTGACAAAAGATCATCTGACAACCAGTTTTCAACCTCTTTAAGTAAATTAATTTTTTTACTGATAGTAGCAAACCAGGTGCCTGCATCTATATCAAAACCACCTTCACTTGATTTATCGTATGCGACCTTACGCATTGTATTAACTTCATCAATAACTGAACTGCTCATTTTTTGCTCAAAGATCTGGCTGGCTTCTTTGCTGGCTGATGATTTAAATACGCGAGCATAAGTATCCTGCTCAGCAACCAGAACACCAAACTTCTTGAACATTCCAGGCCCAAAGCTATTTCTGGCAAAAGTATTCGACATCACAGCACGTTCAATTCCCGCACGTTCTTTACCCAATAAAAAATTGGTATATGCAGCAATCAGTCGCGTCACTTCACCACTATTACTCAAACCGGTCATCTGACTAATTACGTTTATAAAATCGCCATTGATACCCGTGTAATAACCAATTGCATTTACTGCTGAAATAGTCATCGAACTGACACCACTTCGTATACCTTGTATTTTTTCCAGCTTAGCCAGTACACTATTCAGCTGGTTGTTAAACTCCTTACTGTAGTTATCCCTTTCGAACGTTTGCATGAAATTATTGAGCTCATCTCTTTTTATATCTGTATTGTTACGTTGTGCTGGCAATTCGGTGACAAACTTTTTACCCTTACTGCCAAGAAATCCCGCTGTGGCACCCCGCTCTTTTTGTGTTTCATGCACCAGCGCACTTACTTTAACGGCTAACTGAGCAAGTACTTGCACCGACCCCATCTCAGAAACAATGGTACTTTTGTCCGTTACACTATTAACCGCAAAAAATGTCAATCCAAGAATAGGAAAGATCAACAACAAAAGGATCTTTATTTTAATTGATATATTAGCTAAGAAGTTCATTAACTACCCTCTTCCTTATTATTCTTTAAATTTGAATTTGCATCACTTATCTGTGCTAACGCAGTCATTTCATCGACTGATAATAATTTATCGACATCAAGTAACATCACCATATTTTCTGCACTGGTTGCGAGACCATTAATAAATTCTGTATTAAGTGTTGTACCAAAATCCGGAGTAGCTTTAATGTCTTTCGAATTAACATCAATAACATCAGATACACTGTCCACAACCAGACCAATCACCCGTTCACCATTTTCACTTTTTACCGATAAAACAATAATGACGGTGATCGGTGTGTATTCAACGCGTTCTAAATTAAAACGCATGCGCATATCAACTATCGGAACAATGGTACCGCGCAAATTTAAAACACCCTGCATATATTCCGGTGTATTTGGGATGCGTGTTACCGGTGTCCAGCCCTTAATTTCCTGAACGCGTAAAATTTCCACACCATAGGCTTCATTATCTAATATAAAGGTGAGAAACTGAGTAGCTTCACCTTCAGCATTTATTTTATCTGTTATCTCACTCATATCATTTGTACTCTGTGCTGTTGCAATATTCGTTGCCATAAGTTTTTCTCCTTACGCACTTTTTTTAAGTTGGCTGGTTACTGGTTCCTGATTCGATAAGTTAATCAATCCCGGGATATCAACAATCAGAGCGACTGAACCATCACCAAGAATAGTTGCACCTGATATGCCTTCAATTCTTTTATAGTTAACTTCCAGCGATTTAATTACGACCTGTTGTTGTCCTTTCAATTCATCAACAAACAATCCTGTTTTTTTACCATCAGACTCAACAACAACAAGCAACCCTTCTGTAAGATCTGTTGTACTGGGACTGCCACCAAATACATTATGCAAACGAATAATAGGAAGGTGTTCATTTCGTAACTTGAAGGTTTCACCCTTACCAACAACAACATTCAACATGTCGGACTTAAGCTGGATTGATTCAATAATAGAAATAAGTGGAATAATGTAATCTTCGTCACCTACAGCAACTGTTTGGCCATCGAGAATCGCTAACGTTAATGGCAGACGAATAGTAAATTTGCTTCCTTCTCCAGGTTTAGACCAGACTTCTAGTGATCCGCCCAAACTTCTGATATTCCGTACCACAACATCCATCCCTACACCGCGACCCGATACATCAGTTACCTCATCAGCAGTAGAGAAACCCGGTAATAAAATAAGCTCATGAATTCTGGCTGGCTCAAGTTCTATACTGGCGTGAACCAAACCTTGCTCAACGGCTTTAGCAAGTATTTTCTCTTCATTCAAACCCGCACCATCATCAATCACTTCAATAACAATATTGCCGCCCTGGTGATAAGCATTTAAACCTAATATTGCAGTTTCCGGTTTACCAACTTCTTTACGTTTATCGGGCATTTCAATACCATGATCCAGACTGTTGCGTACTAAATGCACCAGCGGATCACCAATTTTTTCCATAACTGTTTTATCGAGTTCAGTTTGTTCACCGGTCATTTTTAACTCAATGTTCTTACCCATTTTCTGACTCATGTCGTGTACCAGACGAGGAAAACGTTGAAAAGCAAAATTAATCGGCATCATGCGCATACGCATAACTTCTTCTTGTAATTGACGTGTGTTTAATTCAAGTTGTTCCATACCCTGAATAAGGCTATTGACCTTAGTCATATCAAAATTTTCACCTAATGTACTTAACATAGATTGAGTAATAATGAGTTCGCCAACCAGGTTGATTACCGAATCAACTTTGTCAATACCTACCCGAATAGAGGTTGTTTCACCTGTTGAATTTGCTTGCCTACGATTATCCTGGCGTCGACTTTTATCTGTAGTGCGACGATCATCTTTACGTCTTTCTTCTGCTTCAGGTACTGTTTGTATAATTTCTGCTGTAGATTCAATAGCTGTAATGGTTAAATCACATTCGTCTTCTACCCAGGCAAAAACTTCATCTATCGCTTCCCGTGGTACTTCACCTTTTAATTCAAGTTCCCATCCAAGATAACTTTCTTCAGGATCTAGACTGTTAAATTCAGGTAGTGCCGATGGATTAATTATTACTTCAAGCTCACCCAGTGTTTTAAGTTCACGTAAAATTCTCACTGGATCATTACCGGTTTTAAATAAATTCAAATGAGGAAAAAAACTAATATGCCAGCCTTGTATTGTGGCAGAAACACCTTTAGCCGTTTCAATTCCTGCTTGTTGATTTGCAGAACCTGACGAGCAGTCACCGAGTAATTCCTCTAACTGATCATGAGTAACTTTAATGCGTTCACTATCTAACTCAGAGTTTTCACGTAATGCCGTTAACATTTCACGTAAAACATCAACCGTCGTTAATAATAAGTTAACCGCTTCTTCTGATACCTCACGTTTTCCGTCACGCATTTCATCCAGCAAGGTTTCCATAACGTGAGTAAAATCAGCAACCGCATTCAGACCAAAAGTACCACTACCACCTTTAATTGAATGGGCAGCTCGAAAGATTGTATTGATTGTTTCGTTATCTGCTTCACCAACATCCAGAGCAAGCAGTTCAGTTTCCATTATCTCCAGACCTTCAAAACTTTCTTCATAAAAGGTATCGAGAAATTGACTCATATCAATAGACATTTTTATTATCCTATTTTAACCAAGCACTTTATTGACCGTTGCTAACAATTGATCAGGATTAAACGGTTTAACAATCCAGCCAGTAGCTCCTGCTGCTTTACCTTCCGCTTTTTTCTCACTGGTACTTTCTGTTGTTAACATCAACATGGGGGTAAACTTGAAATCAGCGATCGCTCTTAGTTCTTTTATTAACGTTATGCCATCCATGTTTGGCATATTGACATCAGATACAACTAAATCTAATTTCAACCCTTTTGCTTTTGCCAGTGCATCAACACCATCGACAGCTTCAATGACTTCATGTCCTGCACTTTTAAGTGTAAATGCAACCATTTGTCGCATTGATGCAGAATCATCTACCGCTAATATTTTCGCCATTTAAATATTCTCCGAATGCATTTTTTATTTTAAATACTTTAACGTTTATGTTAATTTTTACGCTGCATGATTGATTAATTCAGTTTCAACCCTACTTTTTAAAGCACATTAACGAACTTTAAATTTATATAGTTCATTAATCGTCCAAACTTTTAAATACTTTAGTTATTTGCTTTTTTAAACGATATTGTCCAAACTTCTATTACACGCACTTTTTTTACGCATAAGTATCGAGCATATTATTACTTATAATCTTTCCGGTTATCTGAATTTGCTCTTCTTTATTCTCAGCATTATTAGAAACAAACCCTGTCAATTTATTATCCCCGGACTGTTCTTGTTGCTGAGCAAATGATTCTTGTCGAACATTGACGTCACCCAGTGACAATCCACTTTCTTCAAACATTTCCCGTAATCTAGGTACCGATGTTTCAATAGCTTCACGAACATGTGCATGTGGACTGGTTATATTGACGCTTGCAATATCGTTCGTGATCTTGATTTTTATATCCAATGCACCAAGTTCAGGTGGATCCAATCTGATTTCTGCTGTTTGTATATTCTGTCCAACTAACATTTGTAAACGTGAACCTAAATTTGTTTCCCAGGCATTTTGTCCCAGATTAAGGGGTGCCATTTGAGTTTGCGTTGTAGCCGCTTGTGTTACTGAACCAAAACCAACTGCGGCTAAACTCTGAGATAAATTTGAACTGGTTCCCTGCAACGGAATTAACTGTTCATTGATATTTAATAAAAGAGATTCTTTTGAATCAGGAATAAAATGTGCTGCTGCGAGTTGCGCTGTAATGTCATTAGCCATAAGGCCAGCCGGAATAGAGGTACCAGGTTCTTTCTTTTGCATACCCAGGCTATTGAAATAATCCTGATTTAACATTAATGGGTTAAGTACAGGTTTTTGCTGACTGTCTAATAAGCTGATAGATGGCATTTGCTTTGAAGCAGAATCTGTCATTACATTTTCAGCCGGTTGTAACAGCATTAAAGCTTGCCACATAACAGCATTATCTTGCTCTGGCAAAGAATTGCCGTCTTCGATCATCTCTTGCGGCAATAGTTTGGTTAGTAATTCAGCCAGGTCTTCATCCTGGCGTTGTTCTGTTGTGGCTGGGTCAGACTCAACATAACTGGCAAATACAGCTGTAAAACCTTCTGTATCGTCGGTAGATGCCGGGTTATTACCAGATTCAGGTGATGAAAGCTTTGATTGGGCTGCACCAGCATTAGCTGATTGCGTAACGTGTATTGGTTCGCTCATGATGTCCTCGCATATTAAATCTATCCAACTAGAGAAATTGCAAGGGTTATGCCAAGAGTGATTAAAGTATGGAAGATCTAAAGAATTCACCGCAGAGTCGCAGAGAACGCAAAGAAAATATTTTACAGCTTTTTACCTTTGCGTCTGTGCGGTTAAAGATCTTATCTTTTGATTTTTTTACTGTTTAAGAATTCTTTTTATGCCAGAAGCGATTCGCGACATGCTCATCTGAAAGACGTTGTTCCTGTCGATTATGAATTTGTTGTTCCTGTTTTTGATAACGGCTTATAACTTTTTCCAGTACTTGTGTTTTTTGTCGCTCAACAGTCCAGTTAGCACGACTGGTATCACAGGCTTCTGATGTACGACTTATGTGTTTTTTTTGTTCTGTTATAGCAACTTCAAGTTGTGATATAAATTTTTGGTAACTTTGAACCTGGCTAGCACTCATTCCTTTTTCAGCTTGTTGATTAAAACGTGTTGTATAGTCCTGATAATACTTCATTAATTCTGACAATTTTAAATGATGGTTAGATAATTCACGTTGAATTTTTCCTAACATTTGTGCCGCCACATCCTCACTTTGTTGCGCAAGATTGTGAATGGGTTTAAAGCGTTGTGAACGTTTCAAGGCCATGATTATTTATCTTCTTGGTAATGTTCGTTAATAAAAAATAATGTCATATTCAGAAATTAGCCAGCAAAGGAATTTCATTTTCTTCTGCCCGCTCATTTCCGCTCTCGCTATTAGAATTCTGCAAGATACTTGCCAACTGCTCCAAGCTATCTTGCCAATTAACAGCTTCTTGTCTGTCCTGTCTTAAAAATGCCTGTTGACTGCTATGTAATCGTATTGATTCATCCACTTCTGGATTTGATCCTTCAGCATAGGCTCCGACATTAATTAAGTCCTTGTTTTGTTGATAAACCGAATATGTCTGGCGAAATTTTTGTGCGGCAAATAAATGTTCATCTGAAACAACCGCATTCATGGCACGACTAATTGATGCTTCAACATCTATCGCTGGATAGTGTCCACTCTCTGCCAGTTCGCGCGACAACACTATATGCCCATCAAGAATCGCCCGTGCACTATCGGCAATAGGATCTTGTTGATCATCACCTTCAGTTAATACTGTGTAAAAAGCGGTGATTGAGCCACCGCCCTCCTGACCATTGCCAGCACGTTCAACAAGCTGAGGAAGTTGAGCAAAAACAGAAGGTGGATAACCTTTTGTTGCCGGAGGTTCGCCAATGGCTAAAGCAATTTCACGTTGTGCCTGAGCAAAGCGGGTTAATGAATCCATTAACAATAAAACATCTTTACCTTCATCACGAAAATGTTCGGCGATGCTGGTGGCCTGGTAAGCTCCATGCATACGCATGACTGGTGGCTGATCTGCCGGAACAGCAACAACAACCGCACGTTGCATACCTTCTTCGCCTAAAATATCTTCAATGAACTCTTTTACTTCACGTCCCCGTTCACCAATCAGACCAACCACAATAACATCAGCGGAGGTAAATTTTGTCATCATCCCTAACAACATACTTTTACCCACACCACTACCGGCAAACAATCCCATGCGCTGTCCACGACCAACCGTAAATAAACTATTAATGGCACGGACACCAACATCAAGTGGTGCATTGATAGGTTTACGCTTCAATGGATTAACAGGTTCACCGGTTAAGGCACGGCGTTCATTTGTGATCAGCGGGCCTTTGCCATCAATAGGCACTCCACGGCCATCAAGTACACGGCCTAATAAAGCATCACCGACATGCGCTTCATAAATCTGGTGTGTCGGAATAACGGTTGCATCAGGATGAATACCACGGATATTACCTGTTGGCATAAGAAAAAGTTTTTCTCCGGAGAAACCAACTACCTCGGCTTCAACCGGCTTACTACTTTGACTTTTAATTATACACCTTGAGCCCATAACAGCCTGACAACCAACGGCTTCAAGAGTTAAACCTATCATTCGGTTTAGACGACCTTCAACGACAACCGATTCAACCTGATCGATACGTGATTGAATTTGTGATAATTGTACTTTCCATGTTTGATTATGAGTTGAATAATAAGAGTTATTCATCTGACTCACGCTCGTCACCAAGTAAAGTATTAATAATTCTGTTTAAACGGCCTTCAACGGTAGCATCTATCGTTGAGTTTTCACTCGAAATTTTACAGCCGCCACGTGAGATTATTGGATCTTCAACAACTTTCCAACGTAGCTCATCAGATTCAGTCTCATCACCTAAGGAAAAAGCATTGCAAATTAATTCTGCATCATCAGGATGAATATTTAGAGTTATTTTTCGTGTGCTTGCAGGCAATGCATTCATGGCTTCACGTACAATACCAACTATTTCTCCTTCTTCAGTATGTAATTCACGACGAATAACCTGTTTAGCAACACTCATGGATAATTGTGCAAGTTGATTAACAATATCGTCATCAATATTTTTCAATGGCTCAGCTAATAATTCGATAATAGAAAACAATGATGCTGCATTATTTTCTATTTCATGTACTTTTTGTTCATAACCTTCTTTTTGACCTAATGAAAAACCTTCGTCATAAGCCTTCTTTTGAATATCATCTAATTCATCAGCAGCAGACGAAAATATTCTTGCTCCATTAACACGCGGCAATTGCCAACGCTCATAACTGGTTATATCATCTGATTCTATAATTTTAGATGTAGTCATCGCCACCACTACCACCTAAATTAATCTCACCTGTTTCTGCCATGCGACGAGCAATCGTTAATATTTCTTTTTGTGCCAATTCAACCTCACTTACGCGCACGGGGCCTTTCAATTCAAGATCTTCACGTAACATTTCTGCTGCACGTTTTGACATGTTATTAAGTATTTTCTCTTTCACTGATTCATCTGCACCTTTTAAAGCAACAATTAAATTTTCAGATGAAACTTCTCTTAATAACGATTGAATACCACGATCATCTACGTCCATTAAGTTATCAAAGACAAACATTAAGTCCTGAATCTTGTCGCCAATTTCTTCATCTTGTTGTTTAACACTCTCCATCAGGGATGATTCAAATGAGGAGTCCATAAAGTTAAGTAAATTTGCTGCAGTTTTTAAACCACCAACACCAGAAGACTTAATTGAATCTGTATTACCGGAAAACTGTTTTTCCAGCATTTCATCCAACTCATATAATGCACTTGGCTGAATTCCATCTAACGTTGCAATACGAAGTAATACATCAGTACGCATATTCTCAGGTAATGATTGTAATACTGCTGCTGCCTGATCACTTTCAAGGTAGGAAAGAATAATTGAAATAATTTGAGGATGTTCAAGGCGAATGATTTCTGCTACTGCTCTGGGTTCCATCCATTTTAATGTTTCCAGACCTTTGGCATTATGTCCCATTAAAATGCGATCAATAATATTACCGGCTTTGTCTTCACCTAATGCATTAACTAAAACACTGCGAAGATAGTCTTCATTACCTACTCCAAGTTCTGTTTGTTCTTCAACCATGTCATGGAAAGTGGATAATACGCCATCCAGTGCATCACGATTAACATTAGTCATAGCAGCCATGGCTTCGCCTATTTTCTGAACCTCTTTAGGTCCCATTAGCTTTAACACTTCTGCTGCTTCTTTATCACCCAGGCTGCGTAATAAAATAGCGGCTTTCTCAATGCCGCTGTATGATGTAGGTGTTTTTTCTTCTGCCATATTTATACTACTTTAATTTTTATTCATTCATCCAGTTTTTAACAACCTGGACAACTCGTTTTGGTTCTTGTGATGCGAGTGATTGAGCCATTTGTAAGTTTTCTTCATAACTTGCAACTTTTGCTAAACGTTTACGGTTCTCTTCTCCACTTAAGCTTAGTTGATCTTCATCAAGTTCTTCACCATTTTCTGAAATAATTCTTGTCACAGGAGGCCTGATTGCAAGATTTTTCATGACGGGCTTTAAAATACCAAATATCATAAACAAGACCACTAATGCACCAAGCACCTGTTTTGCTATTTCCCACACCCAGGCTTGCTCATAAATCGCTTCTTCCGGTAAAGCTTCAATTTCAATCTTTGTAAACGGAACATTAATAATCTTTACTGAATCACCTCTTACAGTATTAAAACCGACTGTTTCCTTAACCAGGGTCGTTATCCGTTCCAGTTCCTGTTGAGTGTATGGAAGGCTTTTAGCGACTTTGTTTTTACCTTTATCTTTTTTTGTTGTTGCAGCCACAACTTTATTATTTAATACAACTGCAACAGATAAACTCATAACAGCACCAGTACGGTTACGAATATGACTAATTGTTTTATCGAGTTCATAATTTTTAGTGCTACGCCGACTTGTTCTGTTTGAACCTTGTTTTGTTGTTGTAGTTTGTTGATTTGCTTGCTGTGGAGCCGTTGCATTTGCTGGTGGCTGGTTACTTAAAGCACCCGGAATACCACCCATACTTGAACCCTGAGATAGCTCTTCACTGCTTTGTTCACTTCTAACTGCAGACAAATCCGGAGTAAACTTCTCTTGTGTTGATTCTGTTTGCGTAAAATCAATCTCTGCTGTCACTTGTGCACGTACATTACCCAGGCCGACAATAGGATTTAACATACGTTCAATACGCCTGACATATGTTTGTTCAATGTTACGCGTATATTCTAATTGAGAAGTCGTTAAACCCATCATTTCAGCAGATTCAACACTGGATAATAACTTCCCTTTATCATCAACAATTGTTACCTGGCTGGTTTTAAGATTAGAAATACTGGAAGCAACAAGATTTGTAATTGCTGCTATTTGATTTTTTTCTATACTGTGACCAGGTACCAAATTGATAAAAACTGAGGCAGATGCTTCACGTTTATTACGAATAAAAGCAGATTCTTTTGGCAATGCCAGGTGCACTCGTGCAGATTGTATTGAACGCATTGAAGTAATTGTGCGTGCTAACTCACCTTCAAGAGCTCGCTGATAACGCACTTTTTGTAAAAAAGAACTGGTACCAAATCCCTGGTCTTTTTCAACCATCTCAAAACCATGGCCTGAGTTAAGGCTAAGATTTTCAGATGCCAATTTTAATTTTGCTTCATTTACTTTTGCTGAATCTACCATTACTGAACCGGTAGAGGGATCAACGTTATATCGAATATTGTTTCTCTCCAGTACACTAATAACGTCATTTAATGTTTGCCCGGATAACTGACCGGGTAACATGGTGTAATTAGGTGTTCTCATCCATAAAACAACAGCAATGCCTAAAGCAATACTTGCGGCTAGACCGATTAATAATCCTAACTGCCGAATAATAGGCATTGCCGCCATGCCCTGAAATGGAGCACTGACATTCTCGGCTTTTACTAGGTCCATATTTTTCTCACGCTATAATTTTAAAAGTTAATGACTAAAAGAAACCTAAACTTGCATGTTCATAATTTCCTGGTATGCACTGACCAGTTTATTTCTTACTTGTAACATGGCTTGAAATGAAACATTTGATTTTTGTAACGCCACCATCACTTCAGATACCTGCACATTTGGATCACCAGCCTGAAAAGCATCAGCTAATTTTTTACTATCCATTTGAGTCTCATTAACTTTATCTACCGACTGTTTCAGTATGTCTGAAAAATCAGCTTGCCCTGCTGCACTACTTGTTTCCGCAGACTTGCCCTGGGCTTGTGATGCCATTGCACGCATTTGCATTAATAAAGTATCTGGATTAATAGTATTGTTCATTTTTCGTGCCTTCTCTATATTAATTCGTGGTATATCTGTCTTGCGTCATTCTTTTGTCAGTACTTATCTTTTCAGCTGCTCTATATACTGTATGCAGTTTTCAAGCCAGCCTTTATATTCAACCTACATTTTGATTCGAAGAATCCGGCACAGTAATACCCGCATCACGCATGCGAGCCAATTTATATCGTAATGTGCGTTCACTAATACCTAGTTTTTCAGCTGTCATTTTACGACTACCTTTAGCCGTTTTAATTGCACCTAGAATCAAGTTCCATTCTCGTTGTTTGAGATCCCCGGTCAACGAATCTGTATTACTACTATTGTCAGATTCATCTACTAATATATTTTTAGTGATAACCTTAAGTGCAGGTTTTGCTTTTCTAGCAGCTTCAAAATGAATATCATTTTCCAGAATATTGTCACCCGACTGCAGAATCAATGCGCGTTGCACGACGTTATCCAATTCACGTACATTGCCTGGCCATAAATATTCAACTAATTTTTGTGCTGCTTCATCGTTCAATTCAGGGATTGCACGGTGTGAGCTTAATGCATGTTTTTCTAATAATTTTTTCGCCAGGGGAATAATGTCATCCGGACGTTCACTCAAAGGCAATAAATGTAAGGGAAAAACATTTAATCGATAATAAAGATCTTCTCTAAACTTGCCATCAGCAACAACTTCTTGCATATCACGGTTTGAAGTTGCTAACACACGTACGTCAAGTTCGATTATTTTATTGCCACCTAAACGTTCAACTTCTTTCTCCTGTAAAACACGCAATAATTTAGCCTGCAGGCCAACATCCATTTCTGAAATTTCATCCAGTAAGATTGTTCCACCTTGCGCTTGCTCAAATTTACCTGAACTCGCTTTATACGCGCCGGTATATGCACCTTTTTCATAGCCAAATAAAGTTGCTTCTAACATGTTTTCAGGTATAGCCGCACAGTTAATAGCAACAAAAGGCTGCTCTGCACGTGGTGAATTTTTGTGTATAAAACGTGCTAATACTTCTTTACCTGTACCACTTTCACCTGTAATCATAATAGTGGCATCACTGTCCGCAACGCGTTTAGCTATAGCAGCTAACTCACTGGATGCACTATCAACCGTGATCATATCCGTGTCTTCACCTGACTCACCGACATAACGGCTAACCATATTAATTAAGACTTCAGCCTCGAAAGGTTTAACCATATAATCAACTGCACCATCACGCATTGCATCAACAGCTTGTTCGATAGTGCCATATGCAGTCATCAGCATAACGGGGATATCAGGATAAAGTGTTTTCACTCGCTTAAGTAATACATCACCATTCATTTGCGGCATATTAATATCACTAATAATTAAATTTACCATATTTGTTTCCAGCTGGGTTAATGCCATACGACCATGTTCAGCCATAATGACGTCATATCCTGCTGTTACTAAAGTATCCTGTAATGCTTCAGCTAATGCTTGATCATCTTCAACGACTAATATTGATGAATTATTCATAGATTTCCTCTCTTTTCTTTTAAGCTATTTGCTGACTTTTAAATTCTGTTGTTAATACATCATCTGCCGTTTGTATCGTCTCTCTGACTTTATTATTTTCAAGTGGTAGCGTTACTTTGAAAATGCAGCCATTACCAGCTGTTGATTCAATCTGCACATCACCACCATGAGCCTTTGCAACTGCCTGAACCACAGCTAATCCAAGCCCGGTACCTTGAGTACGTGTGGTATAAAAAGGATCAAAAATTTGTTCTTGTAATTCAGGTGGAATACCCGGACCATTATCTTTTAATGAAATACAAACATCGTTATTATCTTTCGTTATCACTGCTTCTATTCTTCCACCCTCTTTCATTGCCTGCATGGCATTCATTGCCAGATTAGTTAAGGCACTTAATAGCATTTGACGATTACCCTGAAGCATGAGGTTTTTCGCATCATTTACCGCAATAAAACTTGTTTTTGTTATTTCAAGCTGAGGTTGCAAACCCTGGTGAAGCTCATCCAGTAAGGTTTGAGTTGAAAAAAATTCTTCTGCTACTTTTCCTTCTCGTGAATACATCAGCATATCTTCAATTAACTGTTCAAGATGACGTAAACGTGAAGTCATTTTTTCTGTTAAAACAAAACGGTCCTCATCGGACAAAACCTGACGCTTAAGATTGGATACATAAAGTAATGCTGAAGAAAGAGGAGTGCGAATCTGATGTGCGAGCGAAGCAGCCATTTTACCCATAGCAGCCAGGCGTTGTTGTTGACCCATACGATCCTGTAAATAACGTATTTCTGTCACGTCGGTAATTAATAATATTTGACCAGGTTCTGAGCCAAGTGGACAAGTTGATATATTAACTTTACGACCATCAACTAATGAAATGTCATGCCCATCGTCACTGCGTGGTGCAAATGAACGCTGAATGATGTCAGACCAGGGTAAACCCAATAATGGTTGTCCTAATAATAATTCTGCAGCGGGATTGTGTTCCTGTACTTTGCCACTTTCATCAATAACGACTACACCACCCGGTAATGCATGTAATAAACTGGCTAAACGGCTGGCAACCCGTTCTTTTTCTGTTAATTCTTTTATCCGTTCATCTTGTTCTGTTTCTAATGCATTGGTCAGAGCTGCAACACGGACTTCCAGTTGTTGATATGATTCTGTCAGCTGAGCAGAAAGTTGATTAAAGGCACCAAATGCATCCTGTAATTCCTGAGCCTGCATGGGAAATGAAGCAGAACCTGTCTGCTCTTGAGAAATTTGTTGTTGTATCTGTTTCATAGTGAGTGCTCATTACTGTAGACAAGGAAACATTTAAAAACATCAAAATGCCAGGTTTACAGTGAGCAAGAACTACGCCAAAATTCAAAACTGTTTAATATCAGTAGGTTATTACTTATTTTGTTTTAACGAGTCAAATTATCGGCGCTACTTTAGAAGAAATTATGACGAAATTATATAATTGTACTGATTAAATTTTGTAAGGGGAGAGTTCAGACTTTAAGATGTTAACTCAAGATGCGTTAGCAACACGTTGTAAACCATATTTGCGCATTTTTTCTACCAGTGTTGTACGGCGCATATTTAGCCGTTGTGCAGCATGAGCAACCACACCATTAGCATCGTCTAATGCCTGTTTAATCAGGTTCGACTCCAGATTTAACAAGTGTGCTTTAAGATCCATACCCTCTTCTGGCAAGACATCCTGACCTGTATCCTGGTCAACAATATGTGAAACAACCCGCTGCTGAAGCTCTGGATTTTGAGTAACCCTTTCCGAAGAACTACTTGTGACAGAAACATCAACACCCTGACGATATTTTTTAGGCAAGTCATGCACATCAACAACACCATTGGGAAACATAATTAATAAACGTTCTACTAAATTAGACAGCTCTCGTACATTACCTGGCCAGTCATATTGTTGTAAAGCTGAAACCGCAGAGAGAGTTAAACGAATTGAACCTCGTTTGTTGTTTTCCATACGAACAATAAGTTCTTCTAACAACAAAGGAATATCTTCAACACGATCAGAAAGTGAAGGCATTTCAATAGGAAAAACATTTAAACGATAATATAAATCTTCACGAAAACGCCCTTCACTTATTTCATGTTCTAAATTACGATGAGTAGCTGCAATAATACGTACGTCTGCTTTAATACTTTTATTACTACCAACACGTTCAAATACACGCTCCTGAATAACACGCAATAATTTCACCTGCATAGCTAATGGCATATCACCGATCTCGTCCAAAAAAAGCGTTCCACCATTTGCCAGTTCAAAACGCCCCTGACGAGAACTAATTGCCCCGGTAAAGGCACCCTTCTCATGACCAAATAATTCGCTTTCAAGCAGATCAGGGGGAATTGCACCACAATTAACAGGAACAAAAGTTTTTTCTCTGCGATCAGAATGGTAATGCAGGTTACGCGCAACCACTTCTTTACCTGAACCTGAATCACCAAGAATAAGTACATTAGCTTCAGAATCAGCCACTTGCTCAATCAGTTGACGCACCTTAGCAACAGGTTGACTGATGCCAACTAAACTACGAAATAAAATAGAAGAGCTCGATTCACCAGAGCTGCGTTCAAGATAAAACATTTTTATATTTTGTAAAGCGATACGTAAATTTTTAAATGTTGGGGGAAAATCCAGGGTATCTGTAATAAGTGATTCAATTTTTGTTGAAAGGAGAGTATCAGAAAAAACCAGTACCGGAATTCGTTCTCCATATTTTTCATGAACAGCATCTAGCTGATGAAGCATTTTATTTTCATCATCAAGCTTATCTACAACAATGAAATAGGGATCTTCTTTTAATGAGTTTTCTTCGATAGAGTTGCAGAACGTTATTGAACCATATTCAAGGAAATCAAAAATAGCTTTTATCTTAATACGTGAATCCAAATCAGGTTCTATAACCAAAATACTTTTATCTTTAACGACGCCCAGAACCATAGATATAAACCCCTAATACACAGATTAAACACAATATTTATAAACAACTTTATAAATCAAGATATTAGATAGCGAATCGGATGATGTCAAAATATTGACAGTAAATAAGGGCTGGTTTTAACAGAGTTTACCAACATGTAACAATTGCTGGTATAAATCAACGTATTGATGAAAAATATCTACAAAAACAGAGGCAAAGGAAAAGAAAATGAGAAAAGATATATAGAGAGAATAAAAGGCTACTACAGTAATAAAAGCTGGAGTGAATCTAAATTTGACTAGGTTTTAAGATAAGCATTCACCGCACGTTTACCTTTACCCAGGCCATTTAGTCGAGTTGATATTTGTTGTAATTCAGATTCACCCTGAATAATGACCTCCGCATCAAGCTTCATCACTTCATGCAATATAGACGTCATAGAAGGTAGTGCTTCATTAATATCAGGATGTGCAAATAATTCCAGCATCGCAGCATGACGTTCTGCTTCAAGTTTTCTGGCGGATTGCCACTGCTGGCATTGTGCCAGTTCAGCGATTTTTTTGCTTAATCTTAAAACGACCTTGGCATAATGATCAGGTGATAGATATTGAACGTTTTTATTCATAACCTGATATCACAGAGTTTTTTCTTGACTATTATTAGTGATATTTGCTTTATGCATACCATGTTCGTCCAACTCAGCAGGAACTTGCTCCCAGGCATTTTTAACTGAACTCATTAAGGAAGAAACCTCATCAAGAATATCCGGGTTATTTTCAACATTAGCTCGTGCAAGACGACGTGTCATATAATCATAGAGGTCATCAAGGTTTTGTGCAATTTCACCACCTGTGTCTAAATCAAGACTGGCACGTAAGCCCTCAACAATAGAGATAGCCCAACTAATATTTCCACCTTTTTCAGAAATATTACCGCGTTCCATATACCCTTTAGCAAAAGCAATTTTTTCCAGTGCACCACTCATTAACATTTCAATCAGTCTATGAGGACTCGCCGCTTCAACACTAGAGGAAACACCTACTCTATTGTACTGCTGTACAGCTTTATGCATTTTCGCCATATTCATAACTTAACTCCTGCACTCTCATTCATTATAAAATAATATAATTACGGTTATCTTAATCTGCGTTAATTTTTCCTGGCACCAGGAAGTGTGGAAAGCTTCTCTGCCAAAAAATTACTGGTTGAACGCATCTTACCTAACATAGCGTCCAGGTTTGAGAATTGCTTTAGGTATCTTTGCTCAGAAACTTCAAGTTTTCTCACTAAATCATCACGCTGTTTACCAATATTCTTAATTTTTGAGTTATAACCATCTATCCGTACATCAAGCAAACCATTGTTTGCCAAAAAACTATTGGTTAACTCATCTAATATAGAAGCGACGCCATTCGTAACCGTCATCTCCCCTCGTGGGCCCGTTTGATTACCACTTATATCCAGAACTATACCTCTTAAGGTACCTTCTAATTTAAGCCTGGTACCTTCACCTGTCAGGTCATAACCATTTACATTTCCTTTTAAATCACTACCCTGTTCACCCTGCCCTTTAAATAACCCCGTAAGAGAAGATAAATTCTGGCTAAGTGAAATCACAGCGACTCCTGAAGCGAGTCCAACACTGTTTGAAGTAATTTTTAGCGCATTATTAATATAACTTACCGTTACTGATTTATCATTTTGTAATAAATTTGTATCCTGGTTAATCACACGCTGTAACTCTGCTGCAAATTCTCTGCCTGATTCATAACTGCGTGGTACAAGCTTTATTTCTCTTGTTGCAACATCATCAATATTTAATATTATTTTTTCAGGCAGATCAAAAATATTGTCAGGGTATTTAGGTAACATTTCCCCTGTAAAAGAACCATTTTTTGGAATTTGATTTATCGTAATTTTAAATACACCGTCTGTTGCAGGTATTTTTTCACTTGTAACACGAATTTTTGCATCTGATGTTGAAACTGCAGCGGAAAATAAATGTGCTATTTCATCAGCATGGTTTTCGAGAGCACTATCAAGTTTAAACTCATTTAAATTTAACGAGCCATCCCGACTACTATCAATTCCAATAGTTGCAAGTGAAGTCAGATTTTCATTTATGCCATTAAATGAAGTTGATAACCGCCGTCTGATTTGTTCAATTATTCCCCGTATCGCCGCATCCCCCGAAAGAGGACCAGCTTGTTCCAGTTCAGAATCAAATCCGGTTAAGGTTGAGACAGTTGACATTAATTCGTTATAGCTGCTAACAAAAGATTGTATGGATTTTTTAATGCCAGAGGTTTCTTTTTCTATTGTAAAAGATTCAATACTCTCATCAGTTATTTTTTTAATATTTAATGTTAGGCCCGGTATGCTGTTTTTAATTTCATTCTGACTACTTGAGATATTGATTCCATCAATACTGAATAAGGCATTTTTTGCAACCGATGCCTCTTCAAGATTTTTTCCTGTTGCAACCTCTTCTCCTGCCCTGGCAACAGCCACCGGGTTATAAGCAAGCAATGATAAACCAAAAAGATCATCATCATTTACATCATCATCAGAAATAGAAATACGCAAACTATTTTCTACTCCACTTTTTTCTGAATTAATAATAAGTCGATAGCCTGTTCCATCATTTATAATGCTGGCACGTACCCCGGCATTAGCCTCATTTATAGCCTGCTGAATACCACGTAAAGAACTGTTCTCTTCGTCTATTTCAATATGTTGCGAAGGTCTTTTGCCATTAACATCAAAAGAATTTGATACGCTATTTACTTCACCAAATTCAATCTTGATTGTACCTGTGCCAATTGCATCGAATTCAGATTCAAACGATTGTGATTTTAACTTTTGTGATTGTGCAAGTTGTGATATTTCAATACGGTATGAACCGGTTATTGCATTATTTTCTGCTGTAACAGTAAATTTTTCTTCATTAGAAGAACTTGCCTTGATGGATTTAAATGCTTCGTCCTTACGTAAAGGTGCTAATGAAGCCTGAAAATCGAGTAAAGCGCCTTTAAAGGTACCTATTGCTGTTAATCCTTCCTGAAGATTAACTTCTTTACGATCAAGTCGTGAAGTTACGGGACCACCTTCTGCTGCAACAAGCTGATCAACAAGGTTTCGAACATCGAGTCCTGAACCTGAATTTGTTGCAGTTATCGTGGGCATTATTTCCTCGTTCTCCAGATATTCGTAATTTGATATTACGCTAATTAAATAAGAGACCGGCTATGTTGCCATAACCGGTCTTTATTATTGAAGAATGCAAGTTCAATACCAATTTATGCCTTCAGCTCTATTAGAAATCCTTTGGGTTGTTCAGATTCCAGACTTTCTAATAAATGTCGGGAGATTGCCAGCATCTCTTCTGATGGTATCTGGCGTATCACTTCCTCCGTTGTTGAATCAACCACTCTCACCACAACACGTCCGGTTGCATCATCGACGCTAAAATCAACATCGCGTTGTGTATTTTGAATGTAAGCATTTAACTGGCTGACTACTTTCTCCAGGGCTTCCTGGGAGAGCTCCATTTCAACTTCCTGAGTCTCTACCTCTGTCACTTCCACGGCAACGGTTTGCCGCTGCGCGGCCACCTTTCCCGTGGAATTACTAGAACCAGACCGGTTAGTTTCAACCGAGCTCGCCAGTAAAGCCACATTGGTAATAGACTGAGTCGCCATAATGTCACCTCGTTCCGGTTATTAAAGAAAAACTTTTAAAAGTCATCTTCAATTACGTCAAACTTACTGAAGTAAAGTCAGTACGTTTTGAGGAGCAACATTAGCTTGCGCTAACATGGCAGTACCAGCCTGCTGCAGAATTTGATTACGTGTTAATTCTGCTGTTTCTTTCGCGAAATCTGCATCACGAATACGTGA
>VAPK010242919.1_pt1 | contig 21183 bp, 18 predicted proteins | sample 3395031 | NCBI WGS metagenome assembly VAPK01 (sample SAMN08290443, study PRJNA428436) | hydrothermal vent metagenome | isolation source: Deep-sea hydrothermal vent chimney 1 | place: Pacific Ocean: Juan De Fuca Ridge
ATTTTTCTAAATCCTCTTTAGCCAATTTATCTACCATTTTAATGCTATCTAGGGCATTAACAAGTATCTGCTTAGTAGAAGCTAGTGGCTTCATATGTAGGTTTGTTAGTCCTTTGTCTAGGCTCTCATCCATCAATACAGACATAACCTCTTTTTCTAATTCTTTGATGATCTCTTCGAGTTTTTGTTCTATAAATTCTATATTCATTACGGTATCGTTCCCTCTATTTATTGAGGACACAGCTTTAATTTCTTACAGAAATTCAACCAATGTCCCCTAAGTTACTTTGCTTTGGGCCTAAAGATTTTAATAACCTCTTCATCTGCTTCCATAAAGCTACCACCTATAAGGTCAATACAGTAAGGAACAGCAGGGAAAACCGCATCTAAACACTCACGAATAGACTTTGGTTTTCCAGGAAGGTTGATGATGAGTGAACCATTGCAGATACCAGCAGTTTGGCGAGAAAGAATAGCTGTTGGAACATACTGCAAACTTACTGCTCTCATCTGTTCTCCGAAACCTGGCAATAGTTTTTGGCAAACATTTTGTGTTGCTTCTGTTGTCACATCTCTCATTGCTGGCCCTGTACCACCTGTAGTTACTATGAGGTCACAATTTCTGTCACGAGAAAGCTCTATAAGTGTGGTCTCTATGAGACTCTGCTCATCAGGGATACACCTATACTCATATTCGCACTCATTAAGAAGATACTCTTTCATCGTATCCATTATAGCAACACCAGAAATATCTTCATATATACCTTGTGATGCCCTATCACTAGTAGTGATGACACCTATTTTAATTTTATCCATTAGCTATTTTCCTATACTATAATTTATAAAATTATACCCAAATTGATATTTTTTAAGATTATCTAACTATAATATGCTGTTTCAAAAATAATTCTGGGGGCGGAAAATATTGAATAAAGTAAATTCTAATGATTTATCAACAAATGATGAACCTAAAAACAGATATACTATCAATGCCCCATCTGCTGAAGAGTCAGAGCAATCACGTAAATTATATATTTTAAAATCCATAACACTGTTGACTATCGCCTGTACACTACCCTTAGGTATCTTAGCTTACATAAAAGGACAAAATCCTCTTTTTATAGCACTATTGACAATGGCTCTCCTTTCTGTATTAAATTATTTTCTTATTATTAAAGAGAAAATTAGTTATTCTCTTGCTTCAAATGTCATTGCTTACCCTTTACTTGCTCTAATGATATATTTAGTTTCTACGGGTGGTACAAATAATACAGGTGCCCTCTGGATATACTCAATGCCTGCTGTAGTGCTTTTTTTGTTTGGACTAAAAAAAGGGGCAACTGTACTCTTTGCATTTTTGCTTGCTATGACTTTTGTCTTATTTTTCCCAGATAATATTTTCTTACATATAGAATATTCTTTTGACTACAAAACTCGTTTAATTTTAGTTTTTATTTTAGATGTTCTTTTAACCTCTGCATATGAGTATTCATCTCAAATATCATTTAGTAAAATGCGAGATCTGACTGAAGAGCTTGCAAATATTGCTGAGGAAGATCAGCTTACTGGACTTCGTAATAGACGAGGAGTTCATCATCAAATGGAGCGAATATATGCTCAATCAAAAAGAGATAAGACAAGCCTTAGTCTTATTATGTGTGATATTGATTACTTTAAAGATGTGAACGATAGGTATGGGCATGAGACAGGAGATGTGGTACTTATAGAAGTTGCTAAAGTCATCAAAGATACTATACGAAGAACTGATATAGCATCTAGATGGGGTGGTGAAGAGTTCCTTGTTGTGCTACCAAAAACAAATGAGAAAGAAGCATATATTGTTGCTGAGAAAATTAGAAAAAATATTCTTAACCTTTTAGTCACTCATGAACAATATCAAATAAAAGTAAGTCTTAGTGCAGGTGTTGCAGACTCTAAGCATACCTCTTCCGTTGATGGGCTTGTTAAGTTAGCAGATAACTATATGTATGAAGCAAAAACAAAAGGACGCAATATTACTTGTCCAACAATGTTTTTTTAGTGAAGCTCTCTTAATTACCCTATTTTTAACAATATCTTATCTAAAAAATTTGTACTCACTACTCTTTTTAAATACCCAAGAAGATACGTTGCCTTTGTAATGTAATATCTTGGTTTTGGCTCATCTACCAATATAATATTATGTACAACTTTTGCTACAGATTCAGCCTCTTCATTAAAAGGTACTTTTCTTTCTGTTTTTCCTATACTTTTATGATATTTATCTGTAAATACGGAGTGTTCTATGTCTATATTTTCTTGTAATTTTTTAATCGCTGTTTGACGAAAATGGCTGCTTATGGGACCTGTATTGAGTAGCACAGGGTATATGTTTGTATCTTTAAGTTCTAGTCTAAGTGTATCAGTCAGCCCTTCTATAGCATATTTACTTGCATTGTAAGCACCTCTACCAAATAGTGAAACAATCCCAAGTACAGAACTATGCTGAATAATCTTTCCTTGCCCCTGTTTACGCATTATGGAAACTATCTGTCTAGTACATTCATGCAGTCCAAAAACATTGGTTTCAAACTGTTCTTTAAGTATGTTGGTTGTAACATCCTCTACCGCACCTGGTTGCCCAAAACCTGCATTGTTGAACCAAACATCTATCTTACCCTCAAGCTCTAAAACTCTGTTTATAACAGCTGTAATCTCATCAGCCTTAGTTACATCAAGTTGCATAGCATCTTCAAAACCAAGTTCTTTAAGCATCTCTACATCTTTTATGTCTCTTGCAGTTGGATAGACTTTGATAAATTTATCTTTGAGATATTTTGCAGTCTCCAATCCTATACCTGTACTGCATCCTGTGATGACTATGTTTGTTTTATTATTTTGCAAGTAAATGTCCCATATTTTTTATGAAATAAGTAGTAGTATATTTTGAGAAAAAATTAAAAGCCTCTTCTGTATTGATAATCTTATCTTCTTCACCTAAAAAAACTTCTATTATAGTGCCTCTATCCAATACTTCTTGTATTTTTTGTTTATCCCAAATATATGTAAGTAGTGTTTCAAGTTCTTTTTTACTACCTACTTTTAGATATTTAGACAAATTTATGTTTGAGGGGTAAGCAACATTGGCTAAAAACTGTTTAACATATACTTCCTGCCCTGCTTCAAAATATCTTAGCTGCGTACGTATAAAACTAGGTTTTTGTGTTTGAAAAAAAGCTGGAGAAAGAAGTATGAGTCTATCTATACGTTCTTTAGAGTTATAGACATGCTCAAATGCCTTTAATGCCCCAAAGCTGAATCCCCCTATACAAAGATCAGAATCTACAAGATAATCAGAAAATAGCTTCTCTTCATTAGAAAGAGAAAAACCATTAAAATAACGCATTATTAAAATATCTCTTTTAAGATATCTTGACACTCTTTATGGGTAATATTTTCATGTGCTAACAGATAATTGGAAACTTCATTAAGTGCTTTTTCTAGTGTTTTCAGAAGTGCTTTTGCTTCAGAAACAGACTCTTTTAGTAACTCCTCCTCCTGAAGAGGTGTTACGATAAAATTATCACTCATAGCATACTCATAAATAACTTTTCTAACAAGTTCTTTAGCTTGCATGATGTCCGAACTTGCATTGGTAAACTGCTCATTATAGTGCATCTGTGTTGCAATGCTTCCTGCAATATAGACCTTAATACGGTTCAGCAGTTTAGAACGTGAGAGTATCTCATGCTCTTGTGCAATAAGTCTTGTATTGACAATACCTATCTTCTCAAACTCAACATCCAGCCAAGTTGCCATAACTGCTTTTGCCCCCTGATAGACTGCTTGTATTTTACGCTCTTCTTCGGTGAAGCTAAGTATCTTACGTTTTCCAGAAAGTACCTTCTCTTTAACAGCTTCAAAGTCACTACTTTGGACAGTAGTTCGTCCTTCTCGCATGGCAAAGATAGCTGCTTCGTTGGTAAGAGTATCTAGTGCAGCTGAGTTAAATCCTACTGTCATACGTGCCACTTGTCCTATATCAACATCATTAGGTTTTTGTGCGAGGTAGAGTTCTAGTGTTTTAGCTCTATCTTCCAAGTCTGGAAGTGAGATGTGGATACGCCTATCAAAACGTCCTGCTCTAAGTAAGGCTTCGTCAAGCATATCTATTTTATTTGTCGCACCTATAACAATGACACCTGAACTATCTTCAAAACCATCCATCTCGGTGAGAAGTTGGTTGAGTGTAGCTTCTCTCTCATCATTTCTAAACTCACCACGGCTCTTTCCAACTGCGTCTATCTCATCAATGAAGATAATACTAGGTGCTGATTGCTTGGCTTTTTTGAAAAGTTCAGAGACTCTTTTTGCTCCCATACCTACATAAATATGCACAAAAGAGGCTCCACTTTGGTAAAAGAAAGGAACCCCTGCTTCACCTGCAACAGCTTTAGAGATAAGTGTTTTTCCAACCCCAGGAGGTCCTACAAGCAGTACCCCTTTAGGAAGACGAATGTCTAAGTCACGGTATTTTTGTGGTTCTCTTAGGAAATCAATGATTTCTTCAAGCTCCTCTTTAACATCTTTAATACCTGCAACATCAGCAAAAGTAACAGAAGAGTTTAGTGCCTCTACAGGTTTATTGTCATCTATGTCATTAGCTTTGGAAGCTCTTATTTGTCTTAGTTGCTGCAATCTACTCTGCTTCATAAATCTAAAGAGAAACCAAAAAGCACCAACTAAAATAAGTAGAGACAAAATATCATACAGATAGCCACTATCTTCCTTCACCTCTACTGGATATTTAGTGAAGAAAGCTGTTTTATTGACAGCATCTTTGTATATTTTGTAGCTCTCATCAGCTGTTTTAAGACGAATATACTCTCCATCTACGATTACTTTTTGTATTTTATCTTTAGTAAAAAGAGTGTTTGCTTGGGTATGTGTTATAAGTTTGTCGGTATCTCTTAGTATTCCAAACGCTAGTAGAGCTACAAAGACTATAAGCAATGATATAATAATCTTGATATTTTTACTGTTAAGTGCTTTTGGCTTAAAGTTTAGCTTTGTTTCCATCACTGGTGACCTCCACATTGTTTAATAGAACCCAGTTAGAACTGAGGTCTTCTTCACTTTTAATTTCTACTTTATTAAAATACTGATCAAAACCATGATATATGCCATCTTTACCATTTTCAAATAGAACTTCAAGGTTTTGGGTATGGTTTTGTCTAAAAGCAAAGTTTTTTGCTTTAACAAGTTCTGTAAGTTCACGATGACGCTTTTTAGCAATATCACCCCTTACTTCTTGTTTCATTGTAGCAGAAACTGTATTATCCCGCTTTGAATAAGAGAATGCATGGACATGTGTAAGAGGTAATGCTTTAACTCTGCTCATCGCTTCAGCCCACTCAATTTCATCTTCACCAGGATGTCCTACAATGAAATCTGTTCCTAAAGCATACCCTTTATCAGCTATCTTATGAAATAGTTCAAGATCTGATTCATAACTGTTTCGTCTATTCATCAGCTCCAACATTTTGTCACTGGTATGTTGTAGGGCAATATGTAAATGCTTTGCCATCCAAGGTTCATTAAGTAACTCTACAAACTCATCATCTATCTGTATAGGCTCTAGGCTTCCTATGCGTATGCGTCGTACACCACGAATAAGGCTCATTTTTTTAAGAAGTTTTGCCATTGATGTGTTGTGGTCTTGACCATAAGAACCAACGTTAGTTCCAGTAAGGATGAACTCTCCAAAACCATTGGTTGCGAGTTTAGTAACTTGCTCCAAGATAGTCTCTTCTTTATGTGAACGTGCATCTCCACGTACAGCAGGAATGATACAATAAGAGCATCTAAAGTCACATCCTTCCTGAATCTTTATAAATGCCCTACTTTTACCGATAAACTCTTCAACAATGGTAGAGTCTATATGTTTCAAGTCCCCTATTTGGTAAAAAGGCTCATCTATTTTGAGTATCTCGTTGATCTTCTCTTTTTCAGAATGACCCATGACACCAAAAACCTTTTTGTCTTCAAAAAGTCCTTCACCTTTAGAGTGAGAACCACATCCTGCCAAGATTACCTTTGCATCAGGGTTCTTACGTTTCATAGAGGAGATATAGTTACGCACAGATGAGTCTGCACCGTTAGTGACTGTACAGGAGTTGACCACGATGATATCACTTTTATTCTCATCTTGTGAAAGTTCAAATTCATGCAGTTTAGACATCATAACTTGTGTATCGAACTGGTTGGTTCTGCATCCAAAGGTTTTAAAGTAAACTTTCTTCAATATTAGGCTTCTTTATTGGATACAACGATCTCTTCAGGATCTAAAGGAGGCTTACGTACATCTTTATCCATGTAAATAGATTGTGTTGGAAAGGCAAGAGAGATGTCTTCTTCTTTCTGTATGCGTTCAATGATCTCCATAGATATCGTACTTCTCAGTGTTAAGGTCGCATAGGCATTAGTATGATACCAAGCAGATATTTTAATACCATAAGGCTCAATAAATGTATAAATACGTGGTTCAACATTAGTATTTTTCATACTGTATTGGCTTCTAAGTTTGTTAAGTTGTTTTCTTGTAATGTCTGTATAACCTTTAGAATACTTTTTGGTGATCTCTTTAGCTATAGAAGATGCTTTTTGAACATTCGAGTCAAAAGTAATCATAAAATCAATACCATCCCATACAGTTTTAAGACCTGCATGAGAGTAATTTGCTATCATATCTGTAAAAATAAAGTTATTTGGTACAAAGATAATACGTCCTGCTCTTCGGTTGTGCATATAGGTAGTAAGAGTGATATCTTCTTGAATAGTCATACGAAGTAGCGAAATATCAACAATGTCTCCTACATACTCCACACCATCTCTTACAAACTTTACTCTGTCTCCTACATGGATCGCTCCACCGATGATGATCACGAACCATCCCATAAGAGACATGAACCAATCTTTCATTGCAATAGCAATACCCGCAGAAGCGAATCCAAGAATAGTAACTAGATAACTTACATTCTCTATATAGGCAAACAACAATGTTATAAGTAGTAAGGTAAAAAATGTGATATTTAGTGCTTTATTTATAGTATAAAAACGATCATTATCTGACATATAACGACGAACTAGATACTTCACCAATAAAATAAATATAATAAAGAAAATAATAATCGCACCAATAGTCATGGCTTTTTGCATCTCTCTTTTAATATCAGATTGAAGATTTAGTTTGATTTCATCTATTTTTTTAGTATAAACATTTTGTGTTGTTTTAAATATTTCTACAACAGGAGCAAATGTTTTTATCTGATCTTGAGTATCCAAAAGTTCTGCACTATAAGCTGTATTATTTGTATCATCAAGAAGAAGTTTTTGAAGCACACCTCGTTTCTCTTTGAGTTTTTTCATAACATTTTGAATAGACTGATACCTATTGTCATACTCCTTGTGATCTGAGTTGAGCTTTTCCTGATATGAAAGAGCAGAGATAATAGCAAAGGGGTTACCTACAGCAGGTACTTCTTCAATGGCAGGTGGAGTAAGAAACTTTTTAAAAGGATTTTTCTCATACTCTTTAAGAAGTTGAAGTTTTCCTGTAAGTATAGATTTTTTATTGTTTGCATTTTCAAAAACTTCATCTTCTTCTTTTGTACGTTTACTCTTTCTATCCAATTTATTTATTTTACTATCAAGTACCTCTTCTTGCTTTTTGAGTTCTTTATATGTATGGTAGTTACTGTAAATTTTTGACCATATATTGTTCTCTTTAAGCTCCTTGCTTAACTCCTCTTTATCAAGTAGTAGGCTTTGGCTACTTATTGCTTCTTGATTGACGGCTACAGTACTATTGTTTTCTACTTGCGGTACAGCAAAAATAACTGTGCTAAAAAACAATGAAACAAACAATAAAGCTCTTATCATCCTTCTCCTCCAAATTCTTTTAATATTTTTTTAACTATAGGTTCATCTATATCACTTACAATTTTATGGTTCCCTATCCCATCAGGCAAAATAAACTTAATACTATTGTTTGCAGACTTTTTGTCTAGAAAGAAGTGTTCATAAAAATCATCTATATCTTTAATGACATATTTGGTAGGCAAAGAAGACTTTTCTAAAAGTATTTTTACACTTTGTGCTTCCTGCTCAGTAAAAAGACCAAGTTCAACTGCCAATGCATTTGCCATAACCATCCCTATGGCTACAGCTTCGCCATGCAAATAAGTATTGTAGTTGGTCTCATTCTCAACCACATGTCCAAAGGTGTGTCCATAGTTCAATACGGCACGTATGCCTGCCTCTTTTTCATCTTGGTTGACTACCCAAGCTTTAAGTTTAACACTCTTAGCAATAGCCTCTTTAAGAACCTCTTCATCGTTAAGATCTGCATTTTGTAAAAATTCAAAATACTCTTTATCAAACATTACGGCCATTTTTACTATCTCGGCTATGCCAGCTGCAAATTCACGTGAGGGAAGTGTTTTTAGGAACTCTGGGTTGATATATACAGCTTTTGGTTGATAAAATGCCCCTATGAGATTTTTACCATATTTGTTATTTACACCAGTCTTACCCCCAACGCTTGCATCTACTTGACTAAGTAATGTGGTAGGTATCTGTATAAAATCTATCCCTCTTTGGTAAAGACTTGCAGCAAATCCTGTCATATCACCTATTACTCCACCACCAAAAGCGATGAGTAGAGATTTTCTATCAAGTTTATATTTAAAGAGTTCATTGAGAATGTTTTCTATGGTTTCTAAGTTTTTATACTCTTCTCCATCAGGAATAGTTACTATATCAAGTTGTGGTGCACTGATATGTGTTAAAAGTGTATCAAGGTGATGCCCTGCAACAGTTGGATTAGTAATGATAGCTACTTTTGTATCAAATGTTAAATGTGGTAGTGCATCTATAGTGATATCATAAGTAATGTTCTGGGTATGTGCTAATTCAATAGGGACAATCATCTAAATAAAACCTTGCGTTATAATTGGCTTTATTTTATCTTAAATGCCCTTAATCCCCTATTTACCCATCTCCTAAGGCAAAAGGAACTAGCAATTTTGGATGTTTTTTTGTAGTAAGAAGAAAATCTTGAATTTTTGTAGAGATAAGTTTTGTTATGTTATCTACATTTAAATCTTTTTCAAAAGGAGCTATTTGCAGTATATCTTCCATATTTGTTAGCTCCCTAATAGGATTTGCTATTTTTTGTTCTATATTTATATCCATATTAAAAATATGTGAGAGTGTCTCATAATGTTCAACTATCATTTTTCTGCTATCAAAATCACCTTCAGGATCAAAATCTCCAAGCATAAGCTTTAATCCAAGTGATTCAGAAATATCAAACGCTGTAGATGATATAGACTCCATCTTTTCATTTTCACCCATAAGAATTACACACTCTTTGATATTGTAAAGAAGTTTATCTCCAAAAAGATATACTACTTTTTTAAGATTGTAAAGTGTGTTTTTCAAGTCTTCTGCTTCAAATGTCTCTATACTGTTTAGTACCAGTCCTATATCCTGCTCTTGTATATCATACTCCACGAGAGTTTTTATACTATTTTCATCATAACAGATAGAGATCGTTATATTCTCCGATTCATATGCTTTAAGTTCATCCAATAATGCAAAATTGTTAGGGTAAAGAACACGAATAAAAAGTGATTTGTCTTCAAGCTTTTCTAAAAGATAGATACACTCTTTTAAGTAAAGAAGTAAATTGTCCTGATCATATCTAAAATCTAAAAGCAGATAAAGATCTTTACCAAATGGTTCAGGGAAAAGCCCTATACGCTTGTTGATAGTCTTATATACACCATCCAATACAATAGGCTTACCCAAAACAAGTAGTGTGTCATTGGGACGAATCATTGTGGCATTATTTGGAATAATCTGTTTTTCATTGCGATATATGGCAGCTATTTTCCACTTACGCTGAAGTATGGAGCCTACATGCCTAAAAGCATATGTACTCCCAAAAGGTACATGTATCTCCATGATCTCACCCTTACCTAAACCAACATTTTGTGCAACTACAGGTACATTTGGAAGATTATCATAAAGGTGTGCAGCCAAAAGTTCATCACCATGCAGTATAGTTATATTCTCTTCATCACGCCCTAGCTCATCATTCTCCCACTGATTTACAAGGACTACTCTTACCTTGTCATCTATAAGACGTATATTTTTCAACGAATATTCTGCATCTTCCATTTTTTCCATAATAATAAAAACATTTGAATATTTGACATCACTCATAATAGTTCTCATTTTAGAATAGCTTGTAGGATCTGCTTTTATTAAAGAGATATTTTTTCCCATATTTTCTGGTGTAGCACCTTCTTTATAGCAGGCAACATAGTATTTGTTTTCAGCTACTCTTTTTTTACTGATCCAATCTATGAAATGTTTGGCGATATTTCCATCTGCCAAGATAAGTATATTTTTAATAGTATATCCTCTGTTCTTTTTGATACAATACGTAATTATTTAAGAGGATATTATAACACAATGCAATTTCAGATAGATAAAACTGATGGTAAAGCTAGAGCTTGTACCATTATAACTGCCCACTCTACCGTACAAACTCCTGTTTTTATGCCAGTTGGAACGGTTGGTGCTGTAAAAGCCCTTGATGCTACAGACCTTGCTACTTTTATTAAACCAGAGATTATCCTTGCTAACACTTACCATATGTATATCCGACCAGGTGATGATGTGGTGGCTTCTATGGGAAAACTGCATGGTTTTACCAAATACCCTAAAAGCTTTCTGACTGACAGTGGTGGTTTCCAAGCCTTTTCACTCTCTGATAATGTCAAAATAGACGAAGGAGGCATTACTTTTAGAAGCCACCTTGATGGAAGCAAACACTACTTCACTCCTAAAAAAGTTATAGACATACAACACAATCTAGGCTCAGATATTATGATGATATTAGATGATCTTGTTGCTCTGCCTGCGACACAAGAACGCATTAAGTCCAGCATAGAACGCACTACACGCTGGGCAGAGGAAAGCATAGACTACTTTAGAGCCAAGCAAAAAGAAGGTGTAGGAGTTGAACAAAACATATTTGCCATAATTCAAGGAGGAACAGACAAACCCTTTAGAGAAAAATCAGCTAAAGAATTGTGTGCTTTACCGTATGATGGTTTTGCCATAGGTGGTCTAAGTGTAGGAGAAGCCAACCAAGACATGTACGATACTGTAGAGTGGACAACACAGTTCATGCCAGAAAATAAGCCTCGTTACCTTATGGGTGTAGGTACACCTGAAGACTTGGTAGAAAACGTCTCACGAGGTATAGATATGTTCGACTGTGTTATGCCTACTAGAAATGCTAGAAATGGCACACTCTTCACAAGCTTTGGAAAAGTAAACATCAAAAAAGCCTGCTACACCACAGATGAAGCACCTATAGATCCAGAGTGTGGCTGTATGGTCTGTCAAACTTATTCTCGTTCATATTTAAGACATCTTTTCCGTGCCAGAGAGATCACCTACTTCAGGCTTGGGACTATCCATAACCTGTACTATTATTTAAACTTGATGAAAGAGATGAGAGAGGCTATTACTGAAGGTAGATTTGAGTCATTTAAAACTGAGTTTTACCAAAAGAGGAAAAAGTAGTACTACCCTAACTTATTCTTCCAATATTTAAGTCCTTTAGTATGCTTATTCCCAGTCCAACAGACGTTGTTCTCCTTCAAGACTACGTACATGCGACACATCTTGACTCATTTCTATAACACCACGATAGGTTCTATCTTCGTCACGTACAGCAAAATATTGGATATGTATGAATTTTCCTTTAAACTGGATCCAAAACTCAGCAAGATCTTGCGTACCTGCTTTGAACTCTTCAAGGATCATAAGGACTTGATCTACACTTTTTGGCGGGTGACAAAACTTAACTTCACGCCCGATAATACCAGCAGACCTAGGGAAAACCCTATCCTCACCTCTATTATAAAAGACGACTTGGTCATTTTCATTTACATAGGTTATATCTACAGGTAAGATTCTAAAGATTGAATTGACTTGTGCAGGCGTTAAGTAGCCCTCGTCATAATGTGTTTTGTCTTCTATACCAAATGGAAGTTTTTTGCGTACTGTATCTTCTCCTGGGTGAATATATTCTACTTCAGGGTAAGGTGTTGGAGATGTTTCAAACATCCAACCTATCTCTTTGTCACCATCACGAAACTCTTTCCACTCTTCTTCACTGAGTAGGTTCATTGCATTAGGTAAGAGTCGCCCCTCCTCCACTTGCATAATATGCTCTAAAGAACGAAAAACTTGTCCAGAGTTCATGACTATAGCTTCAATATCTTCTGCCTCTATAGCCTTTCTTGTCTCTTTTATCTCATCTCTTATTTGGTCATGAAATGCCCACATGCCTTGCGAAGGACTTGTCCAGCCATGTTTCTCCAAATAAGGAAAAAGTTGGTTCTCTTTTCGTGCAAAATGAAGTTCTACTTTCCCAAGTTTTTGAAAAAGTTCTTTGAAAAATTCAAGATTATTTTGTATATTTATTAATTGTAATTCATTAATAATACTACGAATAAGAAGATTTTCTTCAAGATAAGTACGTACAGGATGCCCATCTGGATATTGTCCTTCAAAAGGAGAGGTTTGATTGTTTAAAAATTCACTCATAATAAATATACCTTAATTTTAATTTCAGAAGTATAGTTGAATGAAAAGGCAAATCTATTGAGCAATATCAAGAAGAGAAAAAAGAATCTTAATATTAATTAGTATCTATCGTATATACGGTACTTTTGCAGAGGGTGTCTCTTTTGAGGAATGTTTCAAATGTACATCTTGATCATCGAAAAAAATGTCTGCCCCAAAGGCTTTTATAACTTCATATTTTTGTACACCACCTTGGAAGAAGGCTTCATCTACTCGAACACCCCATCCTTCTAGTGTTCCAAGCACTCTTTCATGTGTTGAGAAGTTTCTAGCAGTTACAAGGGCTGTGCGTATGGGTGAAGCTTCCATTGGAAATTTATCTTGTATTTCAGAGATAGTTTTAAGGAATTTGAAGAACGGACCTTTAGAGAGAGGATTTTTTGCATTTTCTCGTTCATGTTCGATGAAAGCTTCTAGTCCACCTTCTTGATACACTTTTTCACTCTCATCACCAAAGATAACCGCATCACCGTCAAAGGCTATCTTAACTATATCACTCTCTTCTCCTACAATAGGCGTATGTGGGAGTATAGTTGCAGCTGCCACACCAGAATTAACCGCTTCTTCAACATCTTGGGAGTGTACTGAGAGAAACAGATCAACTTTAAAAGCCTCTAGGTAGCGAGCTACGGGTGTTCCTGCTGTCCAGCCTGTTCTTTCAATATCTAGATTATAATATTCTATGGAACGTCCTATACGTAAGCCTGTAGCCGCATTGTTGCGAGAGAGGATGATAACTTCTATGAGTTTGTTGTTAAACTTTTTGTTAATGGCAAGTAAGTTTTGCACAAATCTAAAGGCAGACCCTTTTGCCAGATGGTTGTCCAAATGTTCAAGCTGATGTTTATAGTAAGACTCTAAGCCTTCCTTATCAAAAATAGCATTTTCCTCTTCCAAATTAAACAATGCCCGTGATGAAATAGCGATGACTAGTTTATCTTGCAGGTCGTAAGCCATAGTTTTTCCTCTGTTTTATTAACAATATTTTAGTGTAATTTATGTTTTTTCATGATTAATATGACAATTTGTCATATTTTTATACTTATTTTTAAATTTACCATACAATACCATCATGTATCAAAAGAAAAAAGAAAGATTTTATATCTGTGACATTCTGGAAAACCCAGCAGTACCTTACCCTGCTTACTATGTGCTGAGTTCTGCTATGCATAAAAATGAGATGCTTCATGGTGCTATTGCAGCTTTGCATAGTTTTGATTTCTCCTATTATGAAACTGCACAAAACTATGAAGATATCTTTGCAATGTTCCACTCTGGTACATTCCCCATCTATAAAGAGAAATATATAGTAGGTTATTTTGGTAATAAAATGATGTATCTGGAGTCAAATGGATGGAAGGGAATGCCCTCCACAGAAGATATATTTAAAATGGAGAATTGGCTTGTATGCTAATAAGTTTAAAAAAACAATTATAATTTTCCAATTAAGACAAATTTTATCTTATTTAGCTATAATACACTTATATCTTATGATATCGACATTAAACTTTTTCATTCTTCCTCCTTTTTTAAAAAAGTTCCTGTCTCTCGACTACCTATCGAGAAGGCAACCAAACTCCCGTCGGTATCTAAGATCTATCTGAAATCATTTATATAATCATCTTCTTAATAAATTAACATTTCTATCTCTATTGCTTTGGCGAGATTTACTTTTTTTTCTAGGTTTATTATATCTATCTTTCTTTTTATGGTAACGGCTTCTATTATTGTAGCGGTCACGATGGTCACCTCTTCTTAGAAGATCCACATTTTGATTATGACGTCTATGGTGGTATCTGTATCCACGATGATAGTAGCGTCCATTTCTATATCTATTACCTCTATAGTGGTAATATCCATTTCTATAATATCCACCGTAGTAGTACCTGTTATTGTAAAAGTAATAAGGTCTATCCATATACCGAGGGTAATCATACATCCCGATATACATACTGGAGGCTACTACATTACCATAACCATAGTTATTATATCCGTATCCATTGTTATATACAGATGGATACGGTGTACATCCTGTAAAAAGTAGTGTCGAGGAGACTAAGGCTATAGCACTTATATATTTTATTTTTTTCTTTTGCATAATTTATCCTTTACTTTTTAGTATATTGGATAAATGTGTATTCTTTGTGAGTAGATGCAACAACAAGATAGAATTTCTAACTTCCTGCTCTTATGATGTTGTAAACACGTGAGAGATCATAATTTTTATAACGGGCAGGCTTTCTTTTACCCTCCCCTTGATAACTCAACATGCGTGCAGTTCTTGTTTTGCGGTTCACCCACTTTATGAAAATAGCACTATGCTCACTATTATGATAAGAGCCATTTATAAAATAGAGCCAATCACCAGGTTTTATAAGGTTTGTCTTAGCATAAGGACCACGTTTTTTACTCTTAAATATAGTTTTTCTATTGCCTCTGTGGCTACCAGCCCTTGTAAATGTTGCATCTATATAATCCCAACAAGAGCCTTTCACAAGTACACCATCTTTTATCATTCTATCACCAGCACACAGTACGCTATATGCTGATGGTTTAATTTTTGCTTTAACAAAGGTATCAGGTGATTTTTGACTGCAGGCACTTAACAACAATACTGCACATACTAAAAAGAAACTCTTTATCATAATTTTTTCCTTTTGTTAATCGTATGCTATCTTAACTTATTGGTGGTAAAAGTTTCAAGTTTTACATAAAAAATTAACAATTTGGTAATACTAATAATATATATTAGCAGCGAGTCATTATTTGGCTTAAATCATTTCAAGGAAAAAGAATGAAAAAATATACAAGTGGTATAGCTATCTTATTAATGGTTATTGGGTTTACTGGTTGTCAAGAGCAAAATTATAATACCAAAAAGTCAGGTGTCATAACAGCAGAAACTTTAGTATCATATGTTGAAAATTGGAAAAAGAATAGACCTAGAGGTACAAAAGGACGCTTAGTAATCTTTCAAGCTGGGGCAACATCTTCAGGTAAATTCATAAAACATGATGACAAAGATGTAGTGGTATATCAAATCCCAGGTGGCGGTGCATGCGACCCTTCATATAACCGTCATGATGGAATAGCCAATGTACCTGGTGCCCTACTTGCTGGTCCTTATGTAGATGGTATGATAAACATGTTTGGTATTGATCCGGAGAAGGATTATGTTGTATTTGCAGTGGGGGAAGGTTCTACTGGTATGCGAGAGATTGTTCGTTCTTGGTGGGTTTTAACTTATTGGGGTTGGGATAAAAATCGTTTAGCATTCTTGGATGGGTCTGTATCTTATGACTTTTCAAGCACAAGTGGACTCTCTGAACATTTAGTAAATAAGCCTAGTCCGATGCCTGTACAAACAGCATATTCAATGAAAACACTTAATAATGTTCAAACAGATCTGCAAATATATCTTAAAGATATGATGGACATCGCAGTAAAAGATAATAAAAAAGGTTATTTTATTGCAGATGCTCGGGGAACTAAAGAATATACAGGTGCAAAAAACTCCAGATCTGCCGATATGAATTGTGGTCCAAACCATGATGAGCAGTGCCATGTTCCTATGCAAGGTCACATAAGAGGAGCTATTGACTTCCCATATACAGATCTTTTGGTTATGGATGATCAAAAAGAAGACATAACTGGAGATGGAAAGATAGATAAAAAAGATGCATCTTACAAATTTAAGTCACCTGCTCAATTAGAAAAAATTTATGCAGATAAAGGTTACAAAAAAGGTGATAAAGTAGTTACATATTGTCGTACAGGTCGTAAATCTACAATTGTAGCTATAACAGCATATGCAGTTTTAGATTATCCTATAGCGATGTATGATGGTTCATGGATACAATGGGGTGAAATGGCAAACAGAGTAGATGTTACAGGAGCTGAGATCCTTCCAGAAGGCAGTCATCTTAATCTTGATGACCCTAAATATACAACAGTTATCAGATACGTAGAACCAGAATATACACAAACTGGCTCAGTATATAAAATCAACTTAGATGCAACAGCTTCACAAAATATAGTAGAAGAAGATAAAGCATATATGAAAAATTAATGTTAAATCTTCTCTTGTTCCCTGTCTTCTTACGGGGAGCAAGTTAAGTTTTGACATTTTCTTGACTTTTTTAATTATAATTCTTTCAATTTACAATTTGCAAAGGTCAACATGAGAGCAAAAATTCAAAAATTGGGTCGTATTAAATTGATACTCCCAAGGGAAAAACAGAGTGAGTGTTTTTTCAACTTAATACTCACTTTTGCCTCACTATAAAAATCAGCTTTTTATGAAACACTGACCTCTATTTCTTCACCAATAACATCAAATGCTACAGAAGACCCTTCAACAACTTTATCTTCAAGAATCAACTCAGCTAGTCTATCTTCTACAACCTCATACAAGGCTCTTTTGAGTGGGCGAGCACCATATACAGGGTCAAACCCTGCTTCTGCTATATATGCTTTGGCACTATCTGTAAGAGTAATGCTTATGTCACGTTCTGCAAGTTTTGCTTGAATATCTTTAAACAAAATATCAACGATACTTGTAATAGCATCCAAATCAAGTGGATTAAAGATAACCATATCATCCAAACGGTTTAAGAACTCTGGCTTGAAGTTACGTTTGAGCTCTTCATTTACTGCTGTTCTTCTCTCTTCTTTGTCAGTTATGGTCATAATCTTATCTGACGCGATATTTGATGTCATAATAATGATGGTATTTTTAAAATCTACCGTTACACCTTTGTTGTCTGTCAAGCGTCCATCATCCAATACTTGTAGAAGTGTATTGAAAACATCTGGATGGGCTTTTTCTATCTCATCAAAGAGTATAACAGAATAAGGTTTTCTTCTTACTGCTTCAGTAAGTTGTCCACCTTCTTCATACCCCACATACCCAGGAGGAGCTCCTACCAAACGACTTGCAGCGTGCTTTTCCATGTATTCACTCATATCTATACGGATAAGTGCTTTTTCAGAGTCAAAAAGGAACTTCGCAAGAGTTTTAGCTACTTGTGTTTTACCAACACCTGTTGGACCAAGGAACATAAAAGACCCTATAGGTCTGTTCAAATCACTAAGCCCTGCCTTGTTACGTTTAATGGCACGTGCTACAGCTTTGAGAGCTTCTTCCTGCCCTACTACCTCTTCTTTCAGTATGCTCTCAATGGCAAGGATCTTCTCTTTTTCACCTTGAAGCATCTTACTTACAGAGATACCAGTCCAGCGACTAACAATGCTAGCTATCATCTCTTCATCTACAGAGTTTTTAAGAAGTGTACCTTCAACCATCATTTGAGTCCATTTATCCTCTAAGCCTTGAAGCTTAGTCTCTTCAGCAGGTATCTGCCCATACTCTATCTCAGCAACTTTATTGAAGTCACCTTCACGCTTAATATGCTCTGCCTGTGTTTTAAGTGTACCTATAGTTGTTTTTACTTCAGCTATTTGATTAAATACCTCTTTTTCATTATCAAATTGACTCTGTAGTGCTATACGTTTCTCTTCAAGATCAGCCAACTCTTTTTCTATCTCTTCTAGACGAGAACTATTTTTATTATTTTCTTCCATTTTGAGAGCTTCTTTCTCAACTTGAAGCGTAGATATCTCACGTTTTGATTTAGACAAGTCCGTAGGCTCAGACTCTATCTGCATTTTAAGCTCAGCTGCGGCTTCATCTATAAGATCTATAGCCTTATCTGGCAAGAATCTATCGGTAATATATCTATCCGATAGCTTCGCAGCAGCCACCAATGCTGCATCAGTAATAATGACATTATGGTGTGTCTCAAGTCTGCTCTTGATACCTCTAAGTATTTGCAATGCCTCATTGATACTTGGCTCATCCACTTTTACAGGCTGGAAACGTCTTTGAAGAGCGGTATCTTTTTCAAAATACTTTCTATACTCTTTGAGTGTCGTAGCACCTATGGTATGAAGCTCACCACGTGCAAGAGCTGGTTTAAGTATATTTGCTGCATCCATACTCCCCTCACTCGCACCTGCACCAACAATAGTATGAATTTCATCTATAAACAAAATGACATTTGCAGACTCTTTCACTTCATCTATAACTGCTTTAAGTCTGTCTTCAAACTCACCTCTATATTTAGCTCCAGCAATAAGCCTAGACATATCTAGTGAAATAACACGCATATTTTGAAGGCTCAGTGGTACTTCCTTGTTAACAATACGTTGTGCAAGCCCCTCTACAATGGCTGTTTTACCAGTTCCAGGTTCACCTATGAGTATAGGGTTATTCTTTGTTTTACGTATGAGTATCTGCATCATACGTTGTACTTCTTCATCTCTACCAATGACGGGGTCAAGCTCTCCATCTAAAGCTTTTTGGTTCAAATCTATACCATATTGAGCCAATGCTTCAAGCGTCTCATCTCCACTTTGTGAGTCTATCTGCTTACCCCCACGGATACTCTCAAGAGTCTTTTTATATTCATTCATATCAACGTATTTACCGAGTGTTTCTGCTATAAAACTCTCACCTGCATTTGCCATCAGCCATGCATCAACAGCTAGATACTGGTCACCATTTGCGGTCATTACACCCTCTGCATTTTCAAGTGAACGAACAAGTTTCTGTGAAAGCTTTATATTCTCTTTTGTGACAGCTGAAACCGTTGGTAACTTATTGGCTACACTCTTTGTCTCTAGCTCTATAGCTGCTTTATCTACATTCATTTTATTGAGTGCTTGGTGCAAGATAGAACCACTATTGGTTAACAGTGCCCAAACAAGGTGTATAGGGTCAACCTCTTGGTTTTTGTTGTGTAAAGCAAGTGAGACACCCGACTCAATGGTTCCTTGCATTTGGTTAGTTAATTTTTCTAATATACTCATAAATAACTCCTAAAATATTCTTTGATTTAAATAATTATACAACCTTTAGTCACTTCTTGTCAAGTTTATTTAATTATTTTATGAATGTTTCTATTTTTAAGAATGGTTAACCTTCACTATATATACTAATACAAAGCATATAAAAGCAACCTCTTATACGTTTTTAAATAAAATAATGAACTTATTCTTCATTCCTAGGAAATATATAATTATGATTAAAAAAAGTAAAAAAATTATAGTAGCAGGACTTGTTTCCACAATAACTGCTGCTTACCTCTTTGGATCTTTCGCACAAGCTAGAGACACATCTATAAAGACTTCTGCTCCATCATCAGCAAAAGAGAAACTTGAAGCATATATTAAGTTCACTCAAATACTCTCTGTTATAGAAAAAGAGTATGTTGATGATGTCAATACTACTGCCCTTGTAGATAAAGCACTCAAGGGACTTATGACAAACCTAGACTCCCACTCTACCTTTATGGATACAAAGTCATACAAAGATCTTACAGTTCAAACTAAAGGTGAATTTGGTGGGCTTGGTATCTCTGTGGGTATAAGGGATGGGGCATTGACTGTCATTGCTCCCTTAGATGGTACTCCAGCATTCAGGGCTGGAGTAAAAGCTGGAGATATTATACTGAAGATAGATAACAAAGCAACTATTGGGATGACTATAGATGAGTCTGTAAAATTAATGCGAGGCAAACCTAAAACCAACATTGTTTTAACTATGATTAGAAAAAAAGAGCCTAAACCTCTTAAAATTAAAATTACCAGAGATATCATAAAGATACAATCTGTTTATATTAAAACCATAGATAAAAAAGTGCTTTATGTGCATGTAACTTCTTTTGATCAAAAAGTGGTCGAGGGTGTAGAAAAAGCCATGAAAGAGCATAGTAAAGCTGAAGGAATAATCTTAGATTTAAGAAATAACCCTGGCGGACTACTCGATCAGGCTGTTGGACTGGTTGACCTATTTGTTGAAAAAGGTGTGATCGTAAGTCAAAAAGGGAAAGCCAAAGGGGAAAATGTTGAATACAAGGCAAACAAAGAGAATAGTGATACAAATACTCCTATAGTTGTACTTGTTAATGGTGGATCAGCATCTGCTTCTGAGATCGTGAGTGGTGCTTTACAAGACTTCAATCGATCTATTATTGTTGGTGAAAAGACATTTGGTAAAGGGTCTGTACAGATAGTTATGCCTATAGGTGAAGATGAGGCACTCAAGCTTACTGTTGCTAGATATTATCTTCCAAGTGGACGTACGATACAGGCAGTGGGTGTAACTCCAGATATCATCGTACATTATGGAAAAATAGAACAAAATGAAGATCCTATACTCCTTAAAGAGCGTGATCTTAAAAAGCATCTAGAGAGTGAATTGGAAAAGATAGATATAAATACAACTATCAAGACTATAAAAGTCGATACAAACACTACAGACAGCAATGCAACAAAAGTAGATGAAACTATCATCACAGAAGAGCAACTCTATAAAGATGCACAACTTAAATCTGCTGTAGATATTTTAAAAGCACTTATTATTACAAACAAAGGAAAACATTAATGGAAAAGACAAAACTTCTTTATGAA
>VAPK010266382.1_pt1 | contig 21181 bp, 20 predicted proteins | sample 3395031 | NCBI WGS metagenome assembly VAPK01 (sample SAMN08290443, study PRJNA428436) | hydrothermal vent metagenome | isolation source: Deep-sea hydrothermal vent chimney 1 | place: Pacific Ocean: Juan De Fuca Ridge
CTGGTTCTGGTTCTGGTTCCGGTTCTGGTTCTGGTTACGACCACCTGAACGGTTTTGTTTTTGTCCCGCATTCCTGTCTTTCTGCTCGTCGTTGCGTTTACCGGTATTACGTGAGCGATTTTGCTGCGGTCTACGCTGACGACGCTGTGTGGTTTCTGTTTTCTGTGCAACAGGTTTTTGCGTTGTAACCTCGGTTTTTTCCTCCCCATTGGAAAACAACGCTTTCCAGAGTTTAACCACCAGACCCGGTTGCTCTATTTCCGTGGTAGAAGATGGGGGCCGGGGGGTTGCAGGTGCAACCGACTTAACGGCAGGCACTTCGGCAGGTTTATGCGATTCGCCAGCGGATGCGGATGTCCCGGTTGTCGTATCGAGTTTTTTCACCATTTCATAACTATTACGCCGCTCATCTTCAGGAAGATCGTCGTCACGCAAACGTTGAACTTCGTAATGCGGTGTTTCAAGATTCATATTAGGAATCAGCATTACTTTAATATTCTGACGTTTTTCAATGTCTGATAAAACGTCACGCTTTTCATTAAGCAGGAAACTGGCGACATCAACCGGCACCTGGGCGACCACCTGGGCGGTGTTTTCTTTCATCGCCTCTTCTTCCAGTACTCGAAGAATGGAGAGTGACAAAGATTCAACGCCACGAATGGTTCCCTGACCGCTGCAACGCGGGCAGACATTCTGGCTGGATTCACCGAGTGAAGGACGCAGCCGTTGACGGGACATTTCCAGTAAACCAAAACGTGAAATGCGGCCTACCTGTACCCGTGCGCGATCAACTTTGAGTGCATCACGCAGACGATTTTCAACTTCACGCTGATTGCGGCTAGGCCCCATGTCGATAAAATCAATCACCACCAGCCCACCAAGATCGCGCAAGCGCAACTGGCGCGCCACTTCATCGGCAGCCTCTAGATTAGTGTTTAATGCTGTTTCCTCAATATCACTGCCCTTAGTGGCACGAGCCGAGTTGATATCAATAGAAATCAGGGCTTCGGTGTGATCAATCACCAGTGCACCACCAGATGGCAGGCGAACTTCTCGCTGGAAGGCGGATTCAATCTGGGATTCAATTTGATAACGGGTAAACAACGGCACCGGATCGGAGTACTGTTTTACCTTGCTCAAATTATGCGGCATCACCTGCGACATAAAATCGCAGGCCTGCTGGTAAACTTTGGGTTCATCGATAATAATTTCGACGATGTCATTCCGCAAATAATCACGAATGGCGCGGGTGATCAGGCTGCTTTCCTGATAGATTAAAAACGGTGCTTTTTTGTTCTGCGCAGCATCATCTATCGAACGCCAGAGACTGAGCAGATAGTCCAGATCCCACTGCAGCTCCTCGATATTTTTGCCCAGACCAGCGGTACGGATAATCAGACCCATATCGGAAGGGATTTCCAGCGCACTCAGGGCATCACGGGCTTCGGATCGCTCCGTACCTTCGATGCGACGAGAAACCCCACCCGCACGTGGGTTATTGGGCATCAGTACCGAATAACGTCCAGCCAAACTGATAAACGTGGTAAGGGCAGCGCCTTTATTACCGCGCTCCTCTTTGGTCACCTGGATAACCAGCTCCTGACCTTCACGCACGACTTCTTTTATATTGACCTTGCCGCCCGAATCCCCTGACTTGTCAAAATAACTACGCGAAATTTCTTTGAGTGGCAAAAAACCATGACGCTCAGCACCATAATCAACAAATGCGGCTTCGAGACTGGGCTCGACGCGAGTAATTTTCGCTTTGTAGATATTGGCTTTCTTGCTGACACGGAGGGAAGTTTCGATATCCAGATCATAAATGCGCTGACCATCGACCAACGCCACACGCAACTCTTCTGGCTGAGTTGCATTAAACAACATTCTTTTCATTGTAAGGCCTTAATATATAAGGCGCTCGACCACATTAGGGCAAATTGATAGCGTGGCTATCTGCCGGTGGAATAACCTGGATGTGGTGGTATGGCACCACTATAAAAAAATAGTACTTCAATATTCCAGAGCTATCTCACGCACATTTCACCGGATGCGGGAGCGCAGTTAATTCATGTAGCATCGCCAAAAACGTCTGTCCTTTTACCGGCGAATTCAGCTGCTAGTTTTCCTGTACCGTTCGTTTCACAAACGGTTCAAAATCGGTTCCGGTTTCTACGTTATTGACACGAATATTGACACATAATTTTTATATGGTCTTCGTGTCGGGATGCTGCATTTAACATAAATGCAATAAACCGGAATTTGGTCACTATATCAGTGTTATGCAAGGGGTACAAATCCTTGTGAATTACCCACTTATCTCCTCCGCACCGGCAAGCAAGGGCATGATAGAATACGCTGATGGAAAAGCCTGAATCGACTCAAAATACACCACAACCTAAAACAAAGGTTTGTTTTGTCAGCATCGATGCGGATCAGGCAGGTCAGCGCATTGACAATTTCCTGCTTACCCGGCTTAAAGGCGCGCCCAAAAGCCTGATCTACCGGATTCTACGTAAGGGCGAGGTGCGGGTAAATAAGGGCCGAATCAAACCACTTTACAAATTACAGGCCGGCGATGAAGTCCGCATTCCCCCAGTCAGGTTGTCAAACAAACCCGTCAACACCCCCAGTAACTCCTCACTTGAGGTGATTGCCAACAATATACTGTACGAGGACAAACGGGTACTGGTGCTCAATAAGCCCAGTGGATTTGCGGTGCACGGCGGCAGCGGCCTGAGCTATGGGATTATCGAGGCCTTGCGAGCTTTGTATCCTAATGCCCCCTATCTGGAGCTGGTTCACCGTCTGGATCGGGATACTTCCGGCTGCTTGCTAATAGCCAAAAAGCGCAGCATGTTACGCTATTTACACGAACAATTGCGTGAACATAGCCTGCACAAACAATATCTCACCCTGGTGAAAGGACACTGGCAGGAGGGCAAACGGACGATCAATGCCCCACTGCGCAAAAACACCCTACGTTCTGGTGAACGAATGGTGCGCGTCGATGAGAGTGGCAAAGTGGCTATCAGCCATTTTAAACCGCGCGTCACCTCTGATCTGGCTAGCCTGATCGAGGTTGATCTGGAAACCGGTCGCACCCATCAAATCCGGGTACATGCGGCATATAGCGGACACCCCATTGCCGGGGATGAGAAATACGGCGATGAGGTTTTTAATCAACAAATGCGAGCTTATGGACTCAAACGACTATTCCTGCATGCCAGCAAAATTACCTTCCGCCTGTCTCCAGACACGGAAGAAATTATTAGAATAGAAGCCCCCTTAGAGTCATCATTGCAAAATGTATTGAAGCAACTGGAACTCATAAAGTGAACCACAAAAATATCGAAATCCATCAGGCCACCCAACTCATTGTGTTTGACTGGGATGGTACCCTGATGGATTCAGAAGCACGCATCGTCGATTGCATGCGTGCATCCATTGAAGATCTGTCACTGGCTCCCCGTACCCGGCAACAGATGACGGAGATCATTGGCCTCGGTCTTGCCGAAGCTCTGGCTATTCTCTACCCAGAAGGCACGACAGCTCAACACACCGCCCTCACCGACCGTTATCGCTATCACTTTGTTGAAGCCAACCAGACTCCATCCGCATTATTTCCAGGGGTAAAAACGATGCTGGCTGAGCTCAATACACAAGGGCATTTCCTTGCAGTTGCTACTGGCAAAGGCCGTCGTGGTCTGGATCGTGTACTTGAAGAAACTAACACCGGACAATATTTTCACACTACGCGCTGTGCCGATGAAAGTTTTTCCAAACCCCACCCACAAATGTTACAGGAAATTATGGACAGCCTCGGGGTTGAAAGTAATGATACCTTAATGATCGGTGACACAGAATATGATCTACAAATGGCAAACAATGCCGGTGTTCAATCTCTGGCCGTGAGTTATGGTGTACATCATCTTGAACGCCTGTTAAATTGCAATCCACTGGATTGCGTGGATGATATTTCCGCACTACGACACTGGTTGCAAAGAAAATATAAACTTGCAGCCTAAATTCGACACACAGAAATCAGGACGACATTATGTTTGAAAACAAACCCATTGGCTCCCATTCGGATAATAATCAGGACGATAAATGGCAGAAAGATGTCATCAATCGTCTGGCATTTGCCGCGATTAATGAGCAGAAGCGCACGCGCCGCTGGGGCATATTTTTCAAGTCTTTAATTTTCGTTTACCTGTTCATGATATTCATGCTGGTCTATATGCCGCACCAGGAAGGCAGCAGTAATATCACCCTGGGCAAACACACCGCATTGATTCAATTAAATGGCGTAATTTCCAGTGATAGTGAAGCCAGTGCCGATACCATTATCACCGGGCTGCGTAACGCCTTTGAAGATGAAGATACCGTCGGCATTATTTTGCGCATCAACAGTCCCGGCGGCAGCCCTGTACAAGCCGGTTATATCAATGATGAAATTTATCGTCTGCGCAAAAAATATCCCGAAACAAAACTTTATGCTGTGATCACAGATATGTGTGCCTCCGGCGGTTATTATATTGCAGCCGCAGCGGATGAGATCTATGCGGACAAAGGCAGCGTGGTGGGTTCGATAGGAGTCATCATGAATGGCTTCGGCTTCGTCGACAGTATGAAAAAACTAGGCGTAGAACGGCGACTTTATACCTCCGGAAAACACAAAGCTTTTCTTGATCCTTTCTCAAAGGAAAATCCCGAAGAGGTGAAACATATCCAAACCGTTTTGAAAGATATTCATAAACAGTTTATTGAAATAGTGAAAAAAGGTCGCGGCGATAAATTAAAAAATGATCCCAATTTATTCTCTGGCTATGTATGGACTGGCGAACAAAGTATTGACATGGGACTGGTTGATGCCCTGGGTAGTAGCAGTTATGTTGCACGTGAAATCATCAAGGCTGAAAAAATTGTCGACTTCACACCCAAACCAAATTACCTTGATCGTTTTGCTGAACGCTTTGGCATGGCCATGGCCAAAACTGTTACTCAGGTGCTGGGCATGAACGAAGGAAGTATCCGCTAGTTTATTATAGACTCGGCTTTTTAACCACATTCCCACGCTCTGCGTGGGAATGTGTACGGTGGTGGCAAGGTGATGCAAAATATGGATTCCCATACAAACCATTAGGAACCAGAAACCAGAAAAAAGTGAAATTATTAATCGTTGCATAAGTTTTTTTCACCATAAACCCCTCCCTCCAGGCTGTCTCTTGGTCACATCTTTATAAACGTAATGCCCAGTTCGAATACATCAATGCAGCAGCGGAAGATTTCCTGGAACAAACAGGTGAAATTACCTTTCACCCTGAAACCCCACCAGAGCTGGCTAGCCATTGACCGCAAAAGCTGGCGATCTAAGATCACATATCCGCCTGTGCGCCTTGTAACCATGTCGGGTGAAGCACTACATGATGGCGTACCGATAAAAGTATTTAGCCCAGTCAAAACAGTGGCGGACTGTTTCAAATACCGCTATAAAGTGTGGGACTGGATGTCGCATTAGAAGCCCTACGCGAAGGCTGGTCAGCACGCAAATTTTCCATGGATGAACTCTACTACGCTATGCCGAAATCTGCCGGGTTAAGAAGGTGATGCACACCCTATCTTGAGAGCTTGGTATGATGGGAGCAAGACACTAATGGCCAAAAACATAGCAGCATCAATACGCCAGAAACTGCGTGATCTTGCCCGAGTTCGTCAGGAAGATTTTGATTATGTTTTGTGCCAACATGTTATGCAACACCTTCTGTATCGACTATTGCACGCCGTGAAAGCGACATTTGAACAACGAAAAACGTAACCACTCACCCCCTCAAGTTGATTTCACCGGCAAGCGCCTTCAGATATCGTTTGTCTTATACCTTAAATCTACTGTTGATGCTTTCATAATCGCTCTCAAATACGTAAAGTGCCTACCTATTGTAGACACTTTAAAAACACACTCAAGAGTATTGTTTTTTGTGCGGAATTAGATGGTTGCACCACACTGGAAGTGTTTTATTGTACATAACGTTTTAATCAGGGCAGGCAAAAGCGGCAGGGCTTTTGCGGTTTTTTTGCAAAATGTGCAGCCGTTTTGCCTGTTCTCTCAATTAACTTGTTAATCTGCAATGCCTTTTGACTCCAAAAAGTTTTCTGGAACATCTGAAGTTTTCCATCCCGTTATTGCAAAGTAGTACAGTGGCTCACCTTCAATTGATAATCTATGTCGATAGCGTTCGATACAGTAAATATCAAGATATTTAGAAAAAATTAATTCCCTAATCATTTTTGAAAATCCTGACTCATCGTTTATGTCAAAGAAGGTATCTTTAATATTAAAGGCCACCCATGCTTGGCTTTTGATTATATTAAATGCTTCCAAAAAAGCTTCCGTTGGGATATCGCCGAATCCAAGTGCGGCAACTGTTACCATGCAATCACATTGCCACGATTCTATTTCTTCCTTTTTGTCTTTTTTTAGCTTAGTGAAATCCTCAACATAATACGCGTCATATATCCCTGGCCTATCTCGGATTACTGCGTCATATGCCTCTGGAATTATATCTACGCCTATTAAGCGAGAAACACCATGCTTTTTTAATTCTTCTCCCATCATTCCATTACCTGCCCCTACATCCAATATCCTAAGCTCAGAAAAATTATTTTGATATTGTTTTACGGCGGACTCAAGTATTGATGTTACTTTACTAGGTGATGTGCATTTTAGACGGTCGTAAAATATTTGTTCATATAAACCCGGCACTTGATATATCTCATCGTAATCGTGGAACCTTATTTTCCTCCTACCACCCGATCCTTCGAGGTAGAAATAGGTCTCGTCTTGATTGGTTTTGGTTAATTCGCCTTTTGGAAATTGTATTCTGTGCCTTTTTATCATTAATTTCTCATTTTAGTTTGCATGTTGATTAAAACTGGCCTAACGTCCCGACAGGTTTGAAAGTCCCTTAGATAAATTTGTTAGCCCAATCTTGATTCTCTGATTGCGCTTAACATGTCTTTAGTAGTTGCCTTCGTTTTTATTCCACGCACATCAAAGGGCGATTTACCTTTTTCTTTTTTAGATATAAGAGAAAAGGTAGAGCCATCTCTCCGACGAATTTCTACTTCTTCTTTCTGTGCAATTTTTAACAGCTTAGACAGATTTTGACGAGCTTCTGAATAGGTAAAGACTTTCATTTTAATTTACTCCATCACTTCAATATTGAGATCATAAGCAACTTTTTTCATGCGTTTATCTAGTGTTAGTAAAGGTATTGATAAATATATTGCGCATTGTAGAAAGTACGCGTCATACGCATAAATGTTGTAATCTAGTGCCAGTTTCAATACTTTTTGAATATCGACAGAAACCAGTCTTACAGGAATTGAACTAGCTGTCTCAAATGCCGACAATGCTTCATCACGCGTTAATTGTTTACGTTTAACCATTGCGGTTAAAGCATTCCCTATTTCATAAGACAATATTTCGGGGGCAATTGCATTGGATTTTGATGTAAGTTTGATAATATTTTCTTTTTCCGGTTCATCCAGAGCAACAGCCAAAAATATATTTGTATCAGATGCAACATCCATATGGACAATTGTACAACTGAATGGATTTTTGTCAAGGGGCTAACGCTTTAATCAGGGCTTTCAAATATGGCGCGGGTTTTGCGGTTTTCAGCAAAAGCCGTGACAGGTTTGAAAGCTGAGGTTATCCCCACGAATTTTTCAGATAACCCAATGAAATTAAAGAAATAGATATACTTTCATGGCAAGGTTTGATCAAATTGGCTCAAAACAAACTAATTTGATCAAACCTCACCATAAAATCCATTAAATTATTGCACGAAAATTTATCCAGCGCCTCCCCTAATATACATAACATACGATTAAAAGCGTTAATCACGAGCGTGACCACTGCCTCGACCGAGTATCAGGTCACGGTCACCGGCTTAGGCCAAAACTTAAAGTCATATTCAGGATGACTAAAGTACAGCAAAAAATATCAGGCTGTTTCCGTAGTCGTGACGGCAGTGAAATATTTTGTCGTGTGCGAGATTATCTCTCGAGTTGTCAAAAGCATGGCATGAGTTCAAGTCAGGCTATACGATATTGTTTGATAGTTTATATTTATCTGCAAAAATACGCTGAATAGTTACGAAAAATGAATATATAATTATTATCAATTTAGTTCTGACAGATCAGATAAAAAACTCATAACAAATCTAATCTTTACTTAAAAAATTACTCACCGATAAACCGCAATATATTTGATCCATATCAGTAAGAAAACATTGAATCTTGCGATACCCTTAATATCAGTATTCTATTACCTACTTATATGTGCTGATAAAGCACACATTTAGTAACACACTACTTCGCTCCAGATTTATTTATAAATGGACAGATTTAATCAGAAACTAATCAATAAAACATAAATGGTGACCGGTGATATGGGCTGGAATGTATACAAATTATTAGGCTGTGCAGGTTTGATAATGGGTCTAACGTTACCCGTTTATTCTGTTGCTGAAGTAGAAGGCAACTGCACAATGTGCCATAAGTATCCAGGCCTCGGTCGAATGGATAGCAATGGGCCAGGTAATGAAAATAAAATCAAACGCGTCTTCTACATTAATAATAATTTATTCGAAAAAACTTACCACGGCGCAATACGCTGCAAGTCATGCCATGTCGATGTTACCAAAATACCTCATAACGGTATAAAAAAAGTCGACTGCGCCAATATCTGCCACATTATCGATCCCTCTTCGAATAAACCTTTTACGCACAGAAAGATAGTTAAGGATTTTGATACCAGTGTACATGGCTACCGAGGATCAGCAACACGCTACAAAGCAGATCTTCCTATGTGCAAAGATTGTCACAGCAATAAGCCCTATCACGAAGAATATGAAAAGAAAGAACAAGCCATGACATTTCTCAAAGTTTGTGAGGAATGCCATCAATCAGGTGATTTTACCAAACGTTTTTATGAACACATCATTTATCGAACAACTAAACGCCGTTCATCAAAAGAAGTTGTACGCTTATGTAGCACCTGTCATGCTAATAAAGAAATAATGGATCGGCATAATTTGGATGTTGTTATCGGATTTTCTAATACTTTTCATGCCAAGGCCTTGTCATATGGCAATACTGAAGTACCCAATTGTCTTAACTGCCATGCCCCCTACGCGCTAGGATTTTCGCCACACCGGATTACTTCAAAAAAGAAATCCAACTCACCCACTCACCCGGACAACAAGCTTAAGACCTGCAGTCAGTCCGCCTGCCATTCTGAAGCATCTGATGATTTTGCTCGTGGAGGCTATGTGCATCCATCTGCAGAAAAAATAAAATCATCAACGATCATGTTATCTTCAGAAACCGAATCAAAATCAATGGAGCAAACTCGATTTCAAAATACTGTCATTGAATGGATTCAAATATTTTACAAAATCTTAATAACTCTGGTTATCGGAGGCCTGGGTTTGCATAGATTACTCGATTTACATGCATTCAGACGTGAACGTAATAAAGGAGATCATTAACCATGAACTCAGTAAATGATACTGGCCGCAAATTTTTGCGTATGACCAAAAGCCAACGAATTCAACATGTCGTCCTGTTTGTCTCAACCACCGTGTTAGTTTTGACAGGGTTTATGTTACAGGCTGATACCTGGATAATTGGCTTGTTTGGTAAACATGGTGAAACCGTTTTCTACATTCGAGGTTTGTTACATCGAATTGCCGGCGTCACCGTTGCCGCCGTATGTGTGTATCATTTAATTTATGTCATTATCAGCAAAGAAGGAAGAAGCTGGGCAATCGATATGTTACCCCGACCCAAGGATGCTGTTGAAGCATATCAGAATATTATGTTTATGCTCGGCTTTTGCAAACAAAAACCGAAATTTGATCGATTTATGTATATGGAAAAGCTCGAATACTGGTCAGTCTATTTCGGTATGACCATCGTTATTGTTACTGGCGCAATGATGTGGTCGGAATATTTATGGCCAAAATTTTATCTCGATATTGCCAACGTATTTCACCTGGGTGAGGCTGTACTCGCCGCCCTGGCCATCATTGTAGGCCATGTTTTCACGGTTCATTACAACCCTCATGTTTACCCCATGAACCGAACTTTTATTGATGGCATGATCTCAGAGGAGATGATGAAAGAGGAACACGAATTTTGGTATGAGCAGGAAATAAAAAAAACTGATCCCACCGTACCTGGAGCTGACAGCAATGACAAAGGCTAAAAGCAATGGCATCCTGAAAAATCTCAGCATTGATATTTTAATGCTAGTTATATTTGCACTATTATTTGGTCTTGCTCTATGGATCGTATGGATGTATTTTTTTCGCGGCCCGGTTGATATCGAGACACGGGGTTATGTTTACCGGACAGTGAGCGAATCGGCTGTTCAGCCTTCAGAAACAGAAAAATATACCGTACAGCATTTCCATAATTTAGATAATGCGGTACTCAAGGGAATCGAATATTCTTCGACCTGTGTTAATTGCCATGGTGATTACCCACATAACAATACACCAAAAGTGCGTGCTTTTTTCAATGCCCACTCATGGTTCATGGCCTGTGAAGTTTGTCATCGAGAAAATAAGCCACTGGGAAAAATCACCTACAAATGGCTGGATAATGACAGCGATATGATATTGGATAAACTTCAGGGGGAGCCCGGCATGTATGGAGCACGAATTGTTCCTTTTATAATGGACGATAAACGCCTGGACAATTTAATCGACACAGATACTGTTACTGCCTACGAACTTTCAAGGGATGGGCTGAATGAAGTCGAGGATAAAGCGGCTATCGAAAAAATGCATCACGTATTGAGCAAAAAACCAGTATCCTGCGAAAAATGTCATACTGAAAATAGCCTGTTTGAGTTTAAAGATATGCTTTATTCAAATAATATGGCAGCATACCTAAAATCTCTTGATGTTGGTTCCATGGTAAATAGCTATAAGATTTTTCATTTACCCAATGTGCATGGAACAGCCCAAAATAAATAAGACTACTAGATAAAGTTGTGGTGAAAAATAACGGGTAAAAGCCTGCTCTCCTTGATATAGCGGACTAAAGGCATAAACTTAATAATATGAACAATGAAGTCCCTAGCAAATACTGGCATCCGCTGGATGATGGGCGGATTCAATGTGATTTATGCCCACGATTCTGCAAGCTGCACGAGAATCAGCGTGGCCTATGTTTCGTGCGTGAAAACAAAAATATGCAAATCATCCTTACTAGCTACGGGCTTTCCAGCGGCTATTGCATCGATCCTGTTGAAAAAAAACCCCTTAATCACTTTCTACCCGGCACGCCGGTTCTTTCATTTGGCACAGCGGGTTGTAATTTAGCCTGCAAATTCTGCCAGAACTGGGATATAAGCAAATCCCGTGAAATACATACCCTTGCGGATCAGGCCTCTCCTGAACTCATTGCCCATGCGGCCAAAGCACTGGACTGCCGTAGCGTTGCCTACACCTATAATGATCCGGTTATCTTCCATGAGTACGCCATTGACGTTGCTCAAGCCTGTCACGAACAGGGTATTAAATCGATTGCGGTAACTGCGGGCTATGTTTGCCCGGAGCCTCGGGCTGAATTTTATCAATACATGGATGCAGCCAATGTCGATATTAAAGCCTTCACTGAAAAATTTTACCATAAACTTACCGGGGCTCACCTTAAACCCGTACTGGAAACTTTAAAGTATATTAAACATGAAACCTCAGTCTGGCTGGAGTTGACCAACCTGATGATTCCGGGCTGGAATGATTCAGAAGATGAAATCGAAGCCATGACCCAGTGGGTGGTGGAACATTTAGGTGTGGAGGTACCGATACATTTCACCGCCTTTCACCCTGACTGGAAGATGTGTGATGTGCCGCCCACCCCAGCTGATACTCTGACCCGTGCACGTTCTATTGCTATTAAAAATGGCATTCATTATGCCTACACCGGCAATGTTCACGATAAAAAAGGTGATAGCACCTACTGTTATCAATGTGGTGAAAAACTCATTGGTCGTGACTGGTATGTACTCAGTGACTGGAATCTAACTCCTGAAGGAAACTGTAATAAGTGTGGAGCAAGTTGTGCAGGTGTATTTGAAGCTCGCCCCGGCGAATGGGGAGCTAAGCGTGTGCCGGTACAGTTATCGAATTATGCCAATATAAATTAATTGCGAAGAATTTAATCCCCCGCTGCTTGCGGCAAAAAAAATAGTAGATTGGGTTGAATAAAATGAAGCCCAATAGTATCAAAGGAGTGATACTTTATGTTTTTAATAGCAAGGCCTCAACCTTAAATAAATCATCTTCGGTATCCACGCCGGGACCGGGAACCTCGACCGCTTCCGGTACTATGATTTTTCCACCATGCCAAAGTACGCGCAACTGTTCCAGTGATTCTGTTTCTTCGATCATGGCTTTTGACTGTTCTATGTAGGTCTTAATGTAGCCTGCGCGATAGGCATAAAGCCCAATATGACGATAGTGTTCAATCTTTTCAGGAATCAGCGGCGGTTGCTGATCGAATCCCCCCCGGCACCAGGGGATCGGTGCGCGACTGAAATACAGGGCCATTCCATTTTTATCTCTAACCACTTTAACGATGTTGGGATCAAAAACATCATTCGGATGTTCAATGCGAGTGCACAGGCTTGAGACCTGTGCATCGGGATTATCATACAAAGCCTGGGCAACCTGTTCGATACAGGCTGCCGGCATTAGGGGTTCATCGCCCTGCACATTCACCACAATATCCATATCATCAAAAGCGTGGATAGTAGCCACTTCAGCCAACCGCTCCGTACCTGACGTATGCGTGTCTGCCGTTAAACAAACTTTAGCATTGAAATTTTCTGCGGCCTCAAATATGCGAACATCATCAGTAGCAATAATAACTTCAGCGGCTCCGCTCTGACAGCTACGATCATAAACATGTTCGAGCATGGTTTTTCCGGCCAATATACGCAGAGGTTTACCCGGTAAGCGCAGCGAAGCAAAACGCGCTGGAATGACAACTCGATAAAACATCGTTTTAAATATCTTCCTCAGCACCAATCTGTCGAGCTTCGTCTTCAAGCATCACCGGAATATCATCACGGATCGGATAGGCTAACCGGTCTACTTTGCAGATGAGTTCCTTGTTTTCTTTTTTATAAATCAACGGCCCTTTGCAAACCGGACAAGCCAATATATCGAGTAGTTTTTTATCCATCTTATTTCTTCTCCAGTAAATTTAAGAGTTGTATATCAAAATCATTGTTCATTTGAATTTCAATGGGCAGATACCAGATATTGTCAGTCGCATAGCGTTGGCATTTAACGGCATCTTTTTCAGTCATCAAAACCGGCGTGTCATCATTAAAATTTAAATCTTCTGCTCGATAAGGATGGTGGTCGGTAAACGGATGCTCAATCACCTGCAGACCTTTACGGCGCATTTGTTCAAAAAACCGAAGTGGATTACCAATACCTGCCAGCACATGTACCTTCAGTCCTTTCAATTCACACAGGGGCCGGGTTAACTCACTATCTTTAAGATTGACCATGGTTTCACCCTGATAATGCATAGTATATTCATTCCGGCTTGCCGTGCCGTTGGTAATAACAAAATCCACTTTTTCTTTTCTTGAGATCGGTTCACGTAGAGGACCGGCAGGTAAACATAAACCATTACCGAATCGTCGCATGCCATCAATTACCACGATCTCCACATCACGCCGCAAAGCATAATGCTGTAGTCCGTCATCACTAATAATAATGTCGCAGCCGGAATGCTGCTGTAACAGGCTTGCCGTTTTCGCACGATCCGGCCCGACTGCCATTGGACAGGCACTGCGCCTTGATATCAAAATAGCTTCATCACCCACCATTACGGGATCAGCATCAGGACGCACCTGCTGTGGCCAGTTTCGCGCCTTGCCACCATAACCGCGACTGATGATACCGGGGGAATAACCGGAGCGCTTCAACAGGTGGGCAATATGAACCACCACCGGGGTTTTACCGGTACCGCCAACAGTCAGGTTTCCCACGACAATAACCGGGATATTTAACTTATGACGTTTTAGTAAGCCCAGCATATAAGCTAGTCGACGTACAAACACCAGTGCACAATACAAACTGCTTAAGGGTCGCAGCAATAAGCTCAGTGCACTATTGTTATACCAACTGTATTCAAGTGACTTTACAAAAGACATAATTTACGCTTCGCTAAACTGCATTCGATGCAACGCTGCATAGTGTCCATTTTTTGCAATTAATTCCGCATGATTTCCCTTTTCAACGATGCACCCCTGATCCATCACTACAATAACATCCGCCTGTTCAATCGTAGATAAGCGATGTGCGATTACCAGCGTTGTCCGATTTTGCATTAACTCTTCTAATGCACTTTGGATAAAACGTTCGGACTCGGTATCTAATGCCGAAGTAGCCTCATCAAGAATCAACACCGGCGCATCTTTGAGAATGGCACGGGCAATCGCTAATCGTTGTCGTTGTCCACCGGAGAGCAGGACTCCATTTTCTCCTACCATCGTCTGCATGCCTTGTGGCAGCTTTTCAATAAATTCTAGAGCATGGGCGGCTTTTGCGGCCTGATAAATATCATCCTCGGTTGCCGACTCCATGTCACCATAAGCAATATTATGTGCGATGGTGTCATTGAATAAAGTCACATGCTGGCTGACCAGTGCCATGTGTGAACGCAAATTTTCCAGGGTCAAATCACGGATGTCATACCCGTCGAGTAGAATCTGGCCATCACTGGGATCATAGAAACGTGGCAGCAAACTTACCAGCGTGGTTTTACCCGCACCCGAGCGGCCAACGAAGGCAACATTCTGTCCCGGTTCAATCAACAGTTCGATGTTGTTTAATATGCCCTCACCGTCAGAGTTGTATTTAAAATTTAACTGACTATATTTAATCTCACCCCGCGCCTTGTCCAATTGTTTAGTTCCGGCATCTAGCTCAGGCGTATGGTCCAGAAAATCAAAAACACTCTGTGCAGCGGCAATGCCACGTTGTAAGGTCGCATTAATGGTGGTCAGGCGTTTGGCATGCTGCATCAGTAAGAGCATTGCCGTTAGATAAGATCCGAATTCACCCACTTTTAATTCAAGACTGAAAGCAAAGAAAATCATCACCGCAAAGGCAATCGCCACAATAAATTGAATAATTGGCGAACTTAAGGCATTGGTTGCAGCCATGCGTAAAAATTGACGGCGGTTATGATTGTTAACCGTGTCAAACTGTTCAGACTCATAATCCTGGCCACCGAATATTTTAATTTCACGATTCGCTCCGATAACTTCTTCTGAAACAGCCGAGACATTGCCCATTGATTTTTGAATGCGATGACTCAATTTACGAAAACGTTTACTAATATAGACCACCAGACCTGCCAGCACCGGGGTAATACCGACGAGTATAAGGGTCAACCAGGTGCTGTAATACATCAGCATAATTAGCAGCGCGAGAATGGTCAGACTATCACGAATTAATACGGTGATAACGGATGAAGAGGCTTCGGCTAACTGCTCGACGTCGTACACCATTTTAGACAATAAAACGCCGGAAGATGAAGTATCGTAATAAGTCACTGGCAGATGTAAAAGCTGATTGAATAATTGTTTGCGCAGATCACGAATAATACTTCGCGCCACAAACGCCATACAATAATCAGATAAAAAACTGCCGACGATCCGCACGGCAAAAATACCAATAATGACCAGCGGAATCCATTGCAGTACGGTGGGATCTTTTTTTACAAAACCATCATCAAACAGAGGCTGGATAATACGCGCAAACGCGGCTTCGGTTGCCGCGAACAGAATCATGCCCGATATCGCCAGCACAAACATCTTTGTATAGGGTCGGACATAGCTCAATAGGCGACGATAAACCGCAGTAGCATTTGTATTCTGTATCTCAGTCATCTGGATTATTCATCAGCAAGTTTAGTCGCGAAAGTCAGGTGAACCAGACCTAGCTGGCGGGCAGCATCCATCGCCCGCACCACTGCCTGATGAGGCGTATTTTGATCGGCGCTAATAATTAATTTGGGCTCGGTTGAATCATCAGTCTGAGTTGCTCGAACTTCACGTATGCCTTTTTTCAGTGATTCGATTTTTTTATCTTTGAGCTTACGCTGATTAATAAAATAGCGACCCTGTCTATCAATGCTGATTTCAATAACAAACCGATCATTCACCGCTTCTTCACCGGCAGACTCCGGTAACTCAATGCTAATTTCTGACTCACGCTCAAAAGTCGTCGAAACCATAAAAAAGATCAGCAGCAGAAACACCACATCAATCAGTGGCGTTAAATTCAGTTCCAGTTCATTTTCCCGCTTTGGGCTGAAATTCATGCTGCGCTGTCCTGCTCACTATCATCTTCACGATCACCGTGCATAACATCAACTATCTTCAAGGCATCATCTTCCATCAACAGCACCAGTTCATCAACCCGGCCTCGGAAAAAACGGTAAAAAATCAAACTGGGAATGGCCACGGATAATCCCGCAGCTGTGGTAATTAATGCTTCAGAAATGCCACCGGCGAGCACCCCGGGATTGCCCACTCCATGCGTGGTAATCGCAGCAAAGACTTTGATCATACCAATAACCGTGCCCAGTAATCCCAGCAATGGCGTCACCGAGGCAATGGTGCCCAGGGTATTCAGGTAGCGTTCCAGTTGCATCACCACCTGCCGGCCAGTTTCTTCGATCGCTTCCTTCATAATTTCCCGTGGATGATCACGGTTAACCAGTCCTGCCGCAAGAATGCGCCCTAAAGGTGAATTATCAACCAGCGCATCGATGTGCTCATCATCCAGCGTATCACTCTTATGCAACTGCCAAACCTGCCCGACCAGATGCCGAGGTGCAATACGCCGGGGCTGTAGTGACCAGAAACGTTCTCCAATAATCGCAAAAGCAATAATTGAAGCAAAAATAATGGGCAGCATAAGCCAGCCGCCAGCTTGAACCATTTCAAACACGTCTTTGAATTCCTTGGTATTTTTGATTGATGAGAAGCGAAAACAACATTGCGCCTAACTTTAACAAAGTAACCGCTTTGCTGAAAGGGCGCAGGCTCTTATTCCTGTAAATCAGGCGAGGAAAATCAAATAAACCAGCCGCAATAATCAGACCGGGTCGCCATAGTCACCTTAGCGTGCATTCCAGAAATGACCCTGCGCCTGCCTGAACAACTGTGGTCTCAATCCAGGCTCTGGATGCTGTCTGTTGTTTGCCCCAAGAGTAAACTGGATGGCTCCAGTATTTGAGCTCAGTAAAGACAGGATCTGCCGCGACTGGTAACGCGCAAACACCTCCGGATGGGGGAAACCGTAGCGATTACGATAACCGAGTGGGTAAAGAACATACTGAGGTGAAACCGCATCGATAAAGGCCACCGTCGATGAGGTTTTGCTACCATGATGCGGTGCGATTAGAACATCAGCGTGCAGATCTCCCGCATACGTACGAACCAGCTCTCGCTCGGCGGCCTTCTCAATATCACCACTCAGGAGCAGACGCTGCCCCCCCGCCTCGACCATCAACACACAGGATCGGTTATTGCGCTGTAATCGCGTCTTTAATGGTGGATGCAGCATTCGAAATACCACCCCGTCCCAGTTCCATTGCTGCCCTTTCAAACAGGATTTCAAGGGCAGACGAAAGCCTTTTTGTTTTATTTTTTCAACATCGCTGCCGAATATTTTCAGCGCAGGAATTTCAGCCAGCAGTGCCGCCGCCCCTCCCAGATGATCATTATCTGCATGACTCAGAATCAGCCGGTCGATTTTTTGTATCCCAAGATTCCGCAAAAAAGGAATCAACACGGCATCGCCCATATTAAAATTCGCACCAAAGCGCGCCCCGGTATCAAACACCAATAGATGATTTTTAGTTTGCACGACTGCTGCCAGTCCCTGTCCCACATCCAATAATGTAAATTGTGCTTCAGCCGATGCGGGTACGTCAAAACGGCCAAACAACACTGGCAGCAACATCACCGTGCCCAACCAGCGGGCGGGAATTCCTCTCGGAGCCAATAGCCAGAGCATGCCGAATATACATAGAATAATCGAGGGTAATGAAAGTATTGATGCGCTCCAGCTGGCATACGGCAATGCGGCTAAAAAGCGTAAATAATCCGCCAGTATTGCCAGTAACCAGAGTGCCAGTTGCAGCACCGGGGCCGCCCAGTCAGGATCAAACAAAAGCAGCACGCTGCCAAGAAGACTCAGGGGCGCAACCAGCATACTCACCAGCGGTATGGCCAGCGCATTTGCCAGCGGTGCTATCAGTGACACCTGCTGAAAAAATAACAGCAGCACCGGCATCAAACCCAGGGTGACCCACCACTGCGCCCGCCACCACTGTCGCCATTTACCTGCTGACCCAAGCCTTGCTGCCAGCCCGTACACAATCACCCATACCGCCAGAAATGAAAGCCAGAAACCGGCGGCCATCACCGCCAGTGGATCCACAATCAGAACCAGCAGTAAAGCCAGAGCCAACGTCCGCCCGGGACTCAGCCTGCGATTAAAAATGATACCCAGCATCACCCCCGATAGCATGATCAGTGCACGTTGAGTCGGAACTGAGAACCCTGCCAGTGCGGCATAAACCAATGCCCCCAGCATGGCCGCCCAGGCGGCCGCCTTCGGTGCAGGATAAAAAAGAACCAGGTTAGCGGACAAACGCCAAAATCGGTTCATCAGCAAAAACATCAACCCGGCAATTAAACCCACATGCAGACCCGAAATTGCGACCAGGTGACTGGTTCCCGTTTGCCGCAACCACTGCCATTGAGCCGGCGTTATCAGGCTGCGCTCGCCAATAGAAAGTGCCAGCAACAGGCCAGTGTACTCACTGTCTGTCGTCAGAGTGACTATTTTATCGCGTATTTCCTCTCGCACGCAAAGCACCAAACAAGATGAAGTATCAGCTGTTAGCATATGATTTTTAGAAGATTTTCGAATATATCCAGTGGCGCGAATGCGGTGCTGGAAAAGCCAGGCTTCATAATCAAAACTCCCCGGATTCATCATTCCCCGAGCCTGTTTCAAACGTACCAACAGCTGCCAACGCTGTCCTGCATGTAACTCACCCAGCTGGCTGGTACGGTAAGCACTCAAGCGTATCCGCCCCGGTGTCGGATAAAACTTTCCAGCATGGCTCAGGCTTTCGACTGCAAACTCAAACCGGGTTCGCCCCCGGCGATCATTTGACTTCTGCTCCGGCAGACTAACCACGTGACCCTGTATCAGTACATTCTGCCCTTCCAGCTCGAGTGCTAATGACGGTGTAAGAATCAGCTGTGCCTGTAATAATGCCCAGCTAAAACCGGCAAGCAGGCTAGCGGCCAGCCGCCAGTATCCCGGCAGAAGAACCAGCAAAAGCAGGGCCGGAATCAATAATAAAGACCACTCAAGAGCAGGCAGACGCGCTAATAACTGAAGTGCGGCAACCCCGGCCAGAAAAGCCAGAACACCGGATCGAAGGGGCAATCCTGAACGCATGTTTTCATCCCTGAAGTAGTGCGCTAAAAAATATTTTGCACTCGCCATAAAAAACGAGGCAAGATCTATTACACTATGTGCGGGTTCAATTACTCACACAACTGAATTACTATATCTGCAATGCCGAAAAAATTCATTAAACGTTATCTCCCGGATCACAATAAAATCCGTAACCACCCTCAGTTAAACCGACTTTTCGGCACCCTGCTCCATGATCCTAACCTTCTCCATCTAAATCGACGCTCGGTCTCAGGTGCCTTTGCCATTGGCTTATTTATGGCCTTTGTGCCGATCCCCCTGCAAATGCTGCCGGCCGCCGCTGCCGCCATCTATTTTAGAGTCAATCTGCCTATCTCGGTCGGTATGGTCTGGGTTTCCAATCCACTGACCATGCCCCCCCTGTTTTATTTCTGCTATAAAGTGGGCACCTGGATATTACAGGAGCCAGTGCAACATATTGAATTTGTACTATCTATTGACTGGTTAATGACTGAGCTGGATGAAATTTGGCAACCCTTTCTGCTCGGCTGTCTTACTGTCGGTAGCATTAGCGCCCTGCTCGGAGCAGGAACCGTCCGTCTGCTCTGGCGTTTACATATTATTCGTCACCTGAAAGAACGGCGACAACGGCGTAATAAAATCTGACTATACAATGCGCCAGCAAGCGGTATAAAGATGGATTCCGGCCACAATCATGCCGGAATGACGGGTATCGGGAGGGCGTGAGTAGTTGCACAAAAACAAAGTAAACAGCATCATAATAGTAAGGAGGCTGTCATGAAACTAGTCACATTTTTTATACTTTCCCTGTTCCTGACAAACAGTTTTTCCGAAGGAAATCCGCCAATGCCAAATTCCGATATTAATAACCCGATTACCGATCAATTGATAGAGCAACTTGCCCGCAAAAAAATCTACTTCGGACATCAATCCGTTGGTAATAATATTATGCTAGGGATCACCGAGATCCTCAGTGATGCACAGAAAAAGAGTTTTCGAATAGTCAAGTCTCTTGATGCCGATCAGTATCAGGGTCCGATGTTTGCTCACTCCCGTGTCGGTTATAATATGGATCCTGAGTCAAAAATTATTGGCTTTAATAATTACATGGCAAGCCTTCAACAATGGCAACCTGATATTGCCATGTTCAAATTCTGCTATATCGATATTCGCGCCGATGCGGATGTTAATACGCTGTTTCAGGAATACAAAAGCAGAATGCAACAGCTAAAAGAAAAATATCCTGAAGTAAACTTCGTTCATTTCACCGTGCCTTTAACCATTGTTCAAACCGGCATTCGCGCGGATATAAAAAAAATTATTGGTAAACCCATTGGCGGCTTTGCAGATAATATAAAACGCAACGAATACAACACCCTGCTACGCCAGGCTTATTCAGGAAAAGAACCGGTGTTTGATCTTGCAGAAATAGAATCAAGCCGTGAAGATGGTTCCCGGGTCAAATTTGAATACGAACACAAATATTATTATGCATTGGCTCCCGAATACGGGCGTGATGGTCGACATCTGAATGCCTTGGGAAGAAAGCTTGTTGCTGAAAAGCTGCTTAGGAGCTTGATCAATATTAAGTC
>VAPK010045586.1_pt1 | contig 21145 bp, 19 predicted proteins | sample 3395031 | NCBI WGS metagenome assembly VAPK01 (sample SAMN08290443, study PRJNA428436) | hydrothermal vent metagenome | isolation source: Deep-sea hydrothermal vent chimney 1 | place: Pacific Ocean: Juan De Fuca Ridge
GCTTTTGACGGATAAATATTTTAAAACATTGAAAGATAAACCGACTATTCACAGAACTCTGCGAGGAAAGTCGGTTCTACAATTTTCAGTGTAAAAAAAAGTTAACCGGGAAAATCAGTCGAAAGCCGGATTCGGTCTTTGCCGAAATATTTTTTATCATCGTTATAAATCATTATTTTACATAGTTTTTATTTTGTCCCCGAATTGCTGCATTTAGTAGTTTCATTCGTTACCTTTCCACTTAAAATAATAGTATTTAATTTGTAAAAATATATTTTAGTCAAAACAGAACAAGTTATTCCCATTACATTTTTGATTTATAAATTTTAGAATTCCAATATTTGTTGTAACGTTTTTATCAGGTAATGTATTTTTATGCTAAAAAAGATAACCACTCAATTGATAGTTTTATCATTTTTTGTAACAAGCTGTTTAAATTATACTCAAATTACAACTGTTAAAACCGATAACTCGGGACAAATGTTTATACACTATTGGATGCATTGGACCTCAGAATCCGATTCCATTTTGTATCAAAATCAAAAGCTATTCAACACTGACTCAATTAAAACCAATTTTAAATGCCCGACCAATAAAATCGAAAAAATTGAAGTTTATAATAATAATGCCGATAGTACAATCCACGGGAAAATCAGCTTTACGTTTACAAACTTTGATTCACTTAATATTGCAAAAGCATTTAAGGATATGAATTTTTCTATTTCCGATGGGGATGGAAATACTAAAATTTTTACTCAAAGTTTACCAACCTATTTTTCAAACACATTTTCAACAAATACTGACATTCAATTTCAATATATCTACTATATTCCCGGAAAAATTCTTAGCCATAATGCAACATCTTTATCAAGGAATAAATTAACTTGGAACTTGAATAAAAAAAATTTAATTGGAATAAAAGAATTAAAAGCTGTTTTTATTCCGTTCCGTCTTAAAGAAACACCAAAAGTAATTTATTATTTAACTTTTATTATTATAGTTATTGTATTGTACTATTTGTTACGAAAAAAGAAGAAATAATTTTTTCAATTAATCGTAACTCATTAAATTTCATATATTTGATTTACAAATCCATTTGAGTATATTTGCATTTTCAATTTAAAAGAGAAAATTTCTTTTCAATTAATGAATAATTTAGAACCACTCATCTTTTCAGGCAGCTCCAATCCAAAGCTTGCCGAAAAGGTTAATAAGTACTTGGGATTGAAACCGGGTTTAGTTGAACTGAAGCGATTTAGCGACGGTGAAATTTGGGCGAAGTATAAGGAAAACATTCGAGGCAGGGATATTTATATTATACAATCCACATTACCTCCTGCGGAAAATCTACTTGAATTATTGATAATGGTTGATGCTGCAAGACGTGCTTCGGCAAAAAGCATTAACGCCGTAATTCCATATTTTGGATATGCCCGACAGGATAGAAAAGATCAGCCTCGCGTTTCACTTGCTGCAAAACTTGTTGCAAATTTAATTACTACAGCCGGAGCTGATAGAGTAATTACAATGGATTTGCACGCAGCTCAAATTCAAGGTTTTTTTGACATTCCCTTCGATCATTTATATGGTTCGCCTATTTTTACAAGTTTATTTTCAAATATTGAAAACCTTGTTGTAGTTTCCCCTGATACCGGCGGAATTAAACTGGCTCGCTCATATGCTAAAAGAATGCACAAAGAATTAGTTGTTATTGATAAAAGACGACCGAAACCAAATTATGCCGAAGTAATGAATATAATTGGTGATGTAGAGAATAAAAATATTTTGTTAGTAGATGATTTAATTGATACTGCCGGTACATTTGCTTCGGCAGTTACTTCACTTAAAAAAAATGGAGCTAAAAAAATAATTGGAGCAGTTACTCACCCGCTTCTTTCCGGTGAAGCAATTGATAGAATTGAAAATTCTGAATTAAGTAAATTATATATTACGGATACAATTCCGTTTGATGCAAATTTATCTTCAAAAATTGAAGTGCGAACTGCTTCCGAACTTTTTGCTGAAGCAATTTTAAGATCACACAATAATGAGTCTATAAGTTCATTATTTGAAATAGATAAAAGTTAGATAACGATAAAATAAATGGAGTAAGAATATGGCAGAATTAATATTACGAGCCGAAAAGAGAGAAGTGTCCACACAAGGGGCTTTAAAACAAATACGAAAAAACGCAAAAATACCAGGTATTTATTATACAAGTGAAACTACCCCCATTCCTATTACTGTTGAAGAAAATGATTTAAAAAGATTTGTTTACACTAAAGAAGCTCATATAGCACTTTTAGAAGTGGAAGGACAAGAACAGGTTAGAGCAATTGTTAAAGAAGTTCAATTTGATCCTTTAAGTGATAAAATTATACATTTTGATGTACTCGGTATGACTGCCGGACAAACATTACAGTTGGAAATTCCCGTTTCGCTTGAAGGACAACCTATAGGTGTTCGTGAAGAAGGCGGAGTTCTTCAGCAATTTATGTACAAATTGGATATTGAATGTTTGCCTAAAAATATTCCTGACCAAATTACATTGGACATTTCTGATCTTGCAATTGGAGATTCAATCTTGGTAAGAGATTTGTCTTTTGATGATTTTGAAGTTTTAAATGCTGACACAGTTATGGTCGTTTCGGTTGCTAAAGCTCGCGGAATTGAAGAAACCACAACTGACGAAGAAACTGAAGAAGTTGAAGGAACAACTGAAGACGAAGATAAGTCAGAAGAAAATAAAGAAGAATAAAACAGTAGTTTTAGTTGAAAATTATATTTGGAATTGGAAACCCCGGCAAGCGTTACGAACTAACAAAACATAACGCAGGATTCATTTTATTGGATAAACTTGCTCGGAAACACAATTTACAATTTGTGCCTTCAAAAGGCGATTTTTATTATGCGGGGAATGGTGATAGCACTATTTCCCCTTTTGTTTTAATAAAACCGACTACATACGTAAATTTGAGCGGAAATGCTGCTCTTGATCTTTTAGATATTTACAATTTTGTACCGAAAGATGATTTACTTGTAGTTTGCGATGATTTAAATCTTGAACTTGGTAAAATTAGAATTAGAAAATCCGGCGGAGACGGCGGACACAATGGGATTAAATCTCTAATTTATCAATTACAGACAGAAGAATTTCCAAGAATAAGATTTGGAATTGGAAATAATTTTGAAAGTGGTCAGATGAAAGACTACGTATTAAGTAAATTTTCTGATGATGAATTAAGGGACGTCGATAAGAACTTTGATTTGGGAATTGAACTTATCGAAAATTTTATTAAAAATGGATTGAAGGGAATGCTTGACCATTTTAGTAAATTAAATTCATCTGTATAAAAAACTAAATTACTAACAGACCGTTAAAGGAGACGTCTATGAAATCTTTGGTTTACCTAATTCCAGTTGCCGGAATTTTGGCACTACTCTACTCTTTTATAAAAAGTAAGTGGATTAAAAAACAAAGTACGGGAAACGAAAAAATGACTACCATTTCGCTACACATTCGCGATGGCGCATTTGCGTTTCTAAAAACTGAATATAGAGTACTATCTATATTTGTTATTGTTGTTGCTGTTTTATTAGGCTTTGCAAATGCCGGTAAAGCAGATTCATCTTGGCTTATTTCAGTTTCATTTGTGATTGGTGCTTTTTGTTCAGCGTTGGCAGGTTTTCTTGGAATGAATGCGGCTACGCATGCAAATGTTAGAACAACCGAAGCTGCAAGAAAGGGTTTAGCTCCGGCACTTAACATCGCTTTTACCGGCGGCTCAATTATGGGAATGAATGTTGTTGGGCTTGGTGTATTAGGTCTTAGTGTTTTATTTCTTATATACAGCAACATAGGTTGGGATATATATAAAATAATTAATGTTTTAACCGGTTTTTCACTTGGCGCTTCATCTATTGCACTTTTTGCCAGAGTTGGAGGCGGAATTTATACTAAAGCTGCCGATGTTGGTGCTGATTTAGCCGGTAAAGTTTATGAAGGAATCCCCGAAGACGATCCGAGAAATCCGGCTACAATAGCTGATAATGTTGGTGATAACGTTGGTGATGTTGCCGGAATGGGTGCGGATTTATTTGAATCTTTTGTTGGTGCTATTATAGGAACAATGGTACTTGGCGCTGCTTTCTCGGGAACTGCTCTTGAACTTGAAGCCATTCTTTTACCATTATTTCTCGCAGGTGCAGGAATAATTTTATCCATTATCGGTACATTTTTTGTAAAAGGAAAAGAGGGCTCTAATCCGCAAAAAGCGTTAAATATGGGTGAGTTTGGAACTTCCGGATTAATGTTAATTGCTTCCTATTTTATTATTACAAATGTATTACCTTCTTCGTGGGAATATAACGGATTTCAATATACAAGTATGGGGATATTTTATGCAACAATAATTGGACTTATTGCAGGTGTTTCCATCGGACTCATTACTGAATATTATACAAGCACTGAAAATAAACCTGTAATTGGAATAGCTCATCAATCAGTTACAGGGGCTGCAACAAACCTAATTGCCGGGCTTGGTGTAGGAATGTCTTCTACTGCATTACCCGTAATTATTATTGCACTATCAATCATAGCTGCTTCCTATTTTGGTAATCTTTACGGAATTGCAATTGCTGCACTCGGAATGCTTTCAACAACGGGTATTCAACTTGCAGTTGATGCGTACGGACCTATTTCTGATAACGCAGGCGGAATTGCCGAAATGGCAGAACTTCCTCACGAAGTTAGAGAACGTACTGACAAATTAGATGCCGTTGGCAACACAACTGCTGCTATTGGTAAAGGTTTTGCAATTGGTTCGGCGGCTTTAACTGCTCTTGCATTATTTGCTGCTTTTATGCTTCAGGCTGATATTAAAAGCATTAACCTCGCTAAACCTATAATTATGGGCGGATTATTTATCGGTGGTATGTTGCCGTTTTTATTTTCATCACTTGCCATGCAGGCGGTTGGTAGAGCTGCTAAAGATATGATTATTGAAGTAGGAAGACAATTCAGAGAAATTAAAGGTTTACGCGAAGGTACTGCTGTTGCTGAGTACTCAAAATGCGTTACAATTTCAACTAATGCAGCAATTAAAGAAATGGTTTTACCCGGAATATTAGCAATAGCTACACCTGTTATTATTGGTTTTATCAGCAAAGAAATGTTAGCCGGTTTACTTGCCGGTGTTACTGTTTCCGGAGTACTAATGGCAATATTTCAATCTAATGCCGGCGGCGCATGGGATAATGCTAAAAAATTAATTGAAGGCGGTATAACCATTGATGGTAAAAATTATGGAAAAGGCTCAGAAGTACATAAGGCTTCGGTAGTTGGTGATACTGTGGGTGATCCTTTCAAAGACACTTCAGGACCTTCATTAAATATTCTAATAAAATTAATGTCTGTAGTTTCATTAGTTATTGCACCGCTAATTAAATAGTAGTATCTTTGTAAGTTATAATTTTTTTAAACCCTGCTCCCCGGCAAAGTCGGGGGGCCTTTTATTTAGACCAAAGGGAGGTATAAATGAAATCTCAAACTTATGAGAGCGTGATTATTGTAAATGCTGCTCTCGATGATTCACAAATTGGTTCTGTTATTACCCGTGTCGAAGAAACAATCGTTTCAGACGGCGGCAATATTATAGACACCGAAAAATGGGGTCGTAAAAGACTCGCTTACCCAATTAAAAAATCCAAAAACGGTTATTATATTATCTTTCGTTTTACAGCTCCAACTGAGGCAATAGTAAAAATTGAAAGAATGTATCGCCTGGACGAAGCCATTGTAAGATATCTTACTACAGTAATGGAATTAAAAGATATTCAGAACTTTGAAAAAGTAAAACACGACCGAACTCTTATTACGGAAACTGAAACGGTTAAAAGTTCACCTGTTCAAACGGAAAACGCTGAAGAAGCTGAAAAATCTGCAACTCCTGAAGTTGAAAAAACCGAGGAAACTGAGGTAGAAGTAGAAACTACTGATGATAATGACGATGATAAATAATTTGAAAATCAATGAATTTTCAGAGATAATGGAGATTGAGAATGGCTGAATTAAAAATGCCGGAAATTAATAGCGTTTTACTTGCCGGCAATTTAACAAAAGATCCTGTCTTCCGTTCAACTACTAATAATACTCCGGTTGTAAATTTTCACATTGCTGTTAACCGTCGCTATAAAGATAGCGGTAATCAATGGCAAGAGGATGTTTGCTATGTGGGTGTCGTTGCGTGGAACAAATTAGCTGAAAGCTGTAAAGAAAAATTACAAAAAGGTAATGCAGTACTTATTGATGGTGAACTGCAAAGTAAAACTTTTAGAGCTTCTGCAGATGGAAAAAATAGAACCATTGTTGAAATAAAAGCAAAACGAATTCAGTTTCTAAATAAATTTGATAAATTAAACAATAAACCTGATAAGTTGAATAACAAAGTTCAACAATCCGATATTGAAAATACTTCACAAAGCAATTCTGCAGATGGAGACAATGAGATGGATTCTTTTGATAAATTTTTAACTGACGAAGAAACCAATCTCATTAATAATAAAGATTAATTTTAGTTGGAGAAAATAAAATGAAAAGAAATGATAAAACACGCAAGCCTAGACGAAATAAGGTTAGAACTAAAAGAACCGGCCGCGTTATTAACGAGTATATTGATTACAAAAATTCAGTACAATTACAAAAATTTGTAAATGACCAAGGGAAAATTATCCCTCGAAGGATTACCGGACTTAGTGCCAAGCAGCATAGAGAGTTAGTTCGAGCAATTAAACGGGCACGCCAGATTGCTATTTTGCCATTTGTTTCAGAAGCAGTAAAATAGGAGAAATTAAAATGAAAGTAATTTTGAGAAGAGATTTTGAACAACTTGGAAAAGTTGGAGATACAATTGAAGTTAAAAATGGTTTTGCTCGTAATTATTTAATTCCTCGTCAGCTTGCTTTTGCTGCTAACAAAGGAAATTTAAGAGCTTTACAAGAAGAAAAAAAACAGTTAGTTAAAAAAGATGCTAAAATACTAACCGCTGCTAAACAACTTGCAGCCGAATTGGAAAAAGTATCTGTAACTTTAACAGTTAAAGTTGGTGACGAAGATAAAATGTTCGGAACTGTTACTTCACAAATGATTGCTGACAGTATTAAAGAAAAAGGGTTTGAAATTGATAAAAGAAAAATTGAAATTGATGAACCCATTAAGGCACTTGGTATTTACAATATTAATATAAAACTACACCCTGAAGTTTCTGCTTCTGTTAAAACTTGGGTAGTAAGAGAATAATTATATAGATATTCAAAAGTTGGTATTACCGACTTTATTTTTTACAAAAAAAAATATTCAGTTTTATCATAGCAAATAGGACAATGACCAAATTGACATTCCTTTTGTCCCTGTCTATATTAGAAGCTGAAATAAATTAAAGATTATCAATAACAAACACTAAAGATTAAAGAATGAAAGAATACAGATTTAGAATTATTGTTATTGCTGCATTTGTAGCATTAAGTGTTTATCTTCTATTTCCTACTTATGCTGATTATCAAAATACAAAAGACCTTCATCACACAGTATCTTTAATTGAAGATAGTATTAAAATTGAAGATCCCGGTATTTCTCAGGATAAGCTTGAACAGCGATTAACTTTTATTGAAGATAGTATTGTAGTGAATAATCCTTCCTATAAAAAAGACAGGGAAAAAAGGATAAAGCTTGGTCTTGACCTTCAAGGCGGAATGTATCTTGTATTAGAAGTTAATACGACAAAATTGATTCAAAAACTTGCCAAAGACCCTGACAAAGTTTTTAATCAAATACTTGTTATTGCTGATAATGAAGCCAAAACTTCCGATGAGGATTATGTATCAATATTAGCAAGGCTACTTCAGGAAAAAGGCATTAGATTAAGCAGATATTTTGGTTCAATAAGAGAAGATGATAGTAAAATAATCAGCCGCTTGCAATCTCAAGAAAAAGATGCTGTTACACGGGCAATTGAAATTATTAGCAACCGTGTTAACCAATACGGTGTATCTGAACCAAGCATTCAGCCGCAAGGTGCTCGCCGTATTATTGTTGAACTTCCAGGCGTGGCAAAAGAAGAAGAAGCCAAACGACTTTTGCAGGGACGAGCATTATTGGAATTTAAACTCGTTAAAGATGCAGACTTTACGGTTCCTATTATGAACAGAATTGACGAAGTTTTGGCAAAAGAAATGCATGCTGATACTACTGCTTCGGATACTACTGCCGATGGTCAATTAAGCCAAGAAGAAATTGCAAAAAAACATCCTTGGTACTCTGTTGCGTGGATAAACAACAAAAGTCAAGTTGCCGATGCCTATGTTTCTGAAAAGAACAAACACATTGTTGACAATTATTTATCAAGACCGGAAATTAAAGCGGTAATACCTGATAATGCACAATTTGCATACAGTGCAAAACCTCGTATAAATGATAATGGTCAAAAAATATACACTCTATTCTTAACAAATAAAAAGCCCGAACTTACCGGTGGTGTTATTGTTGATGCTCGTGCAAACATTGACCCCCAAACCTCTTCCCCACTTGTTACCATGGATATGAATTCCGACGGTGCTCGTGAATGGGCAAGAATTACAGGCTCAAATATTGGCAAACGTTGTGCTATTGTACTTGATGGTGTTGTTTATACTGCCCCGACAATTCAAGGAAAAATTCCTTCCGGTCGATCACAAATTACCGGAATTGGGAATATGGATGAAGCAAAATTGCTGGAAATTGTTTTAAAAGCCGGTGCACTACCTGCTCCTGTAAACATTATGGAAGAAAGAACTGTTGGACCATCATTAGGACAAGATTCCATCAACCAAGGTTTTCTTGCTACTGTTTTAGGATTTCTTCTTGTTGCACTATTTATGATATTTTACTACAGAACATCAGGTATGATTGCAGATTTAGCACTATCTTTTACTCTACTATTTATTCTTGGTATTTTAGCCGGTTTTCATGCTACGCTTACGCTTCCAGGTATCGCCGGTATTATTCTTACAATCGGTATGGCGGTGGATGCTAACGTACTTATTTTTGAAAGAATTCGGGAAGAACTTACAACAGGGAAAACAATTAAGGCATCTGTTGCCAGTGGATTTTCTAATTCATACTCGGCAATTTTTGATGCAAATATAACCACATTTTTTACAGGAATTATTCTCTATCAATTTGGTAGCGGACCTGTACAAGGTTTTGCATTAACTTTGATGATTGGAATTGTTTCCAGTTTATTTAGTGCAATTGTAATTACAAGATTAGTGGTTGATATAATGGTTTCTAAAGGAGCCAAAATAAATATTGGTTAATGTTATTTAGGAGAAAATAATTAAATGCGTATTTTTCAAAATTTACACTATGATTTTTTAGGACATAGAAAATTAGCTTATGCCATTTCCGGTACACTAATTTTGCTTGGGATAATCAGCCTTTTAGTTAGAGGATTAGAACTAGGAATTGATTTTAAAGGCGGGACAGAGATTGCCTTGCAATTTGAAAAACCGATTTCAATATCTGGGATAAGATCTGCCGGTGGCGCCATGGGACTTGGAAAAGTTGAAGTTAAGACTTTTGGAAGTGAGTCGGGTGTTTTAATTAGAACTGAGATGCAGCAAGTTTCTAAGAGTAATTTCGCTAATTATATTGCTTCAATTAAAAACAGTATTAATAAACTTGCACCTAACTCAAAGTTCAATGTTGTTGATACTACAGTAAATTCTGTTACATTTGAATTTGCCGACCATAATTTAGCAACTAAACTCAATGATGATTTATTTAAAGTAGGGTTCCAAACATCACTTCTTTCAAAAGAAACGGATAACAAGGCTGTTATTATTCGGGTAGGAATTTCGGATATTATTCAGCAGTATCTGCGTTCCAAATTACCTGATAACCATTTCAGCATACTTAAAGAAGACCAAGTTGGACCCAAAATCGGTAAGGAATTAAAAGTTGATGCAGTGATTGCCGTTGTTTTATCATTGCTCGGTATTCTTATTTATCTTGCATTTAGGTTTAAATTTATTTTTGCAGTTGGTGCGGTTACAGCCTTGTTTCACGATGTTATAATTACTCTGGGTTTATTTTCCATGCTGTACGGAATGGTTTCCTGGCTAAATTTAGAAATATCTATCAACGTAGTTGCTGCTTTTCTTACGCTTGTCGGTTACTCAATAAACGATACTGTTGTTGTTTTTGATAGAGTTCGTGAAAATCTTAAAATTCATAAAACCGGAGATTTAAAAGAGAATATTAACGAAGCAATCAGCCGCACAATGCCGAGAACAATTATCACAAGTTTTACAACACTGCTTGCTACTTTTGTACTTCTTATCTTTGGTGGTGATGTACTTAGAGGATTTGCTTTCACTTTATTTTTTGGTGTTATAGTCGGTACTTATTCCTCAATATTTGTTGCCAGCGCTTTGGTTTATGAATATGCCACAAAAAAGAATAAGAAAGTTCAATTTTAATTTTCTGTTAAATTATTGTTTTATAATATAGCCGGTTCATTGCCGGCTTTATTATTTTAAAAAATAATTTATGTACTCCTATTATTATATCCTCCAAATATTAATATTCAATATGCTCTCATTACATTTAATCAATAACTTGATTCTCTTTTTAATCTCTAAGAAAAATATTTATTTTCAGAATGTGAATCCTAAATTCGATATTCACAACGTATTCTCGCTCGTGCCACAAAAATATTTATAACATTTCCTCTCCTCAAAACTTACATCAATTATAACGAATAAATATGACGAATAATTTGCATAATATTATCTTTTGAGAAAATTGAATTTATATTTTTTTTTGCCTATTTTATTTTCTTCTTAATTAGAAAAAGCTGTTTTTAGCACAATTTAGTTAAAATGTTCTTATTTATTAAATTTTTTTCAAGGAGTTCAATTGTATGAAATATCCAAAAGTAAGTAATTTTATCGACGGGAAATTAACATCAAGCAGCAGTGAATTCCTTGATGTTTACTCACCACTTAACGGAACTATAATTTCACAAGTTCCTATTTCATCTTCTAAAGAATTAGACGACGCCGTTAGTGCCGCAAGAACTGCTTTTCATTCCTGGGCTAAAATGCCAATTAAAGAAAGAGTACAAATATTCTTTAGATACCGGACTTTACTTGAAGACAACATTGACGAATTAACCAATCTTCTTTGCGAAGAAAACGGCAAAACCTATTCCGAATCAAAAGCTGAAATTTTAAAAAGTATGGAGTTAACGGAATTTGCTTGCTCGCTGCCGCAATTAATTGCAGGCGAAATACTTGAAGTAAGCAAAGGTGTTGAATGCAGAATTGAAAGATTTCCCGTCGGTGTTATTGCATCAATTACTCCGTTTAATTTTCCGAATATGGTTCCCAATTGGACAATTCCAAATACACTTGTTCTCGGCAACACTATGGTTATGAAACCTTCCGAAGTTGTTCCGTTAAGTGCAATGAGATTAGCCGATCTTTTGAAAGAAGCAGGATTGCCGGACGGTGTTTTTAATATTGTTCACGGACAAAAAGAAATTGTAGAAGCAATTTGCGACCATCCCGGAATTGACGGTGTAACTTTTGTCGGCTCAACTAAAGTAGCAAAAATTGTTTACGCACGTGCTACTTCAAATCTAAAAAGAGCCGTGTGTCTCGGCGGTGCAAAAAATCATTTAATAGTTTTACCCGATGCAAATGTGGAAATGACAGCCTCGAATGTTGCCGCTTCAATGTCAGGTTGCGCCGGTCAGCGGTGTATGGCAGCTTCGGCAATGGTAGGCGTTGGTGCTGTTGATCATATTATTGAAAAACTTTGCGATGAAGCACGAAAAATTGTTCCGGGTAAAAATCTCGGTTCGGTTATTTCAAAAGAAGCAAAAGAAAGAATTGAAAATTACATAACCGAAGCTGAAGAGCAGGGTGCGAAAATATTGGTCGATGGTCGCAACGCTGTTGTTGAAGGAAAAGAAAACGGCTACTATGTTGGACCTACTGTAATAGATTACGTAAAACCCGATATGAAAATTGCAAAAGAAGAAGTATTCGGTCCTGTCCTTTCAATTATGCGTAGTGAAACATTGGATGAAGCATTGGAAATAGAAAACAGTTCACAATACGGAAATGCAGCAGCAGTATTTACGCAAAGCGGTGGTGCTTCAAAATATGTTGCCGAGCGTGCAAGTGCCGGTATGATTGGAGTGAATATTGGTGTACCGGTTCCGCGTGAACCTTTCTCATTCGGCGGTTGGAACGAATCGAAATTCGGTGTCGGTGATATTACGGGAAAAAGCTCAATTGAGTTTTTAACAAAGCCGAAAAAAATCACCACAAAATGGAACCCGGAATCGAAAACAAATTGGATGAGTTAATAATTAAATAAACTTTTCTTTTTTTCGTAATCTGTTTTTGGGTTGCGAATGAATAAATATTTTATCTTACAATTGGAGGAACAATATGGCACGCATTGTAAAAGGCGGACTTATTCAAGCAACTCTGTCAACTTCGGCAGATGAGCCAATCGCAGTAATTAAACAATCAATGATTGATAAACACGTAAAAATGATTGAGGAAGCCGCACAAAAAGGCGTGCAGATTCTCTGTCTGCAGGAATTGTTTTACGGACCGTATTTTTGTGCAGAGCAGGAAACAAAGTGGTATTCGATGGTTGAAAAAATACCTGACGGACCGACAACAAAACTTATGCAGGAACTTGCTAAAAAACATAATATGGTAATTGTTGTACCAATTTACGAAGAAGAAATCACAGGCATTTATTATAATACTGCGGCAGTTATTGATGCCGATGGAAAGTATCTTGGTAAATATCGTAAGCACCATATTCCTCATTGTAATCCCGGATTTTGGGAAAAGTTTTATTTTAAACCCGGCAATTTGGGTTTCCCTGTCTTCAAAACAGCTTATGCAGATATTGGTGTTTACATTTGCTACGACAGGCATTTCCCCGAAGGCGCGCGGGCACTCGGCTTAAACGGTGCACAAATTGTTTTCAATCCTTCGGCTACGGTTGCAGGGCTTTCGGAATATCTTTGGGAACTTGAACAGCCTGCACACGCAGTTGCAAACGGTTACTTTGTAGGTGCAATAAATCGCGTGGGAACGGAAGCACCTTGGAATATCGGGCATTTTTACGGCAGCAGTTATTTCTGTTCTCCTCGCGGAAAAATAATTGCACAAGCAGGTCGTGATAAAGACGAACTTGTTATTGCCGATATGAATCTTGACGAAATTCAGGAAGTACGCGATGTTTGGCAGTTTTATAGAGACAGAAGACCGGAAACTTATGAATTACTTACTAAGATATAGTAATGTAAATTTGTATAAACTTAATAGTAACATGGAAAATTTGTTTCGCATTTGAATAATTATCAAGTAAAGTAATATGGATAGTGAACAAAACAAATTAGTAGTCTTTAATAATAAAAATATTCGTAGAATATGGTACGAGGAGGAGTGGTTTTATTCTATTATAGATATTATTGAAGTACTTACCGAAAGTAAAAAGCCAAGAGATTATTGGTATCGAGTAAAAAAAAGAGCATCGGAAGAAGAAAAAATGGAGTTGTCGACAATTTGTCGACAACTGAAAGTCCAATCACAAGATGGTAAAAAATATACGACTGATTGTGCTAATACAGAGGGTATTTTTAGGATAATTCAATCTATTCCATCACCCAAAGCAGAACCTTTTAAAAGATGGTTGGCAAAAGTAGGAAAAGAACGCTTAGATGAGATTGAAAATCCTGAGCTTGCCCAAGAGCGGATGAAACATATTTATGAGCAAAAAGGTTATCCAAAAGGTTGGATTGACAAACGATTGAGAGGGATTGCTATTCGTCAAAACTTAACCGATGAGTGGAAAGAAAGAGGTATAAAGGAACATAGTAATTACGCCATTTTAACAGCTGAAATTTCAAAAGCTACTTTTGGAATGACACCAAGTGAATACAAAAATTTTAAAAATTTATCTATAAAATCCAAAGCAAATCTTCGGGACAATATGGATGATTTAGAATTGATTTTCACAATGCTTGGTGAAAAAGTTACAACTGAGATATCGAAAAAAGAAAAGCCTAATACTTTTGGTGGAAACCAAAGCGTAGCTCGCAGAGGTGGAAAAGTTGCTGGCGATGCAAGACGAAATACAGAGAAAGAATTAGGTAGAAGTATTATTTCTGATAAGAACAATTTGGACATGGATGCCCAATTAAAAATGGAAGAATAGTATGAATAAAGCAGAATTATTAGACTCAAAACTAAAAGGCAATATTTGCGGTAAGGTTGAATGTTTAAAAATCATACATGAACAAAATGTTCGTAAAATTGTAATTAGCAAGATACAGTTTGTCAGTAACAGAGAAAAATAACTTAAGATTGGCTAAAAAAAAACGAAAATAGTTTTTATTAAATTTTAATTAGGAGCTAAAATGAACAAAGACGAAATAATTCAAAAGCATAAAGATTATCTTTTCCCGAGTGTTGCCAATTATTACAAAGAACCGCTTGTAATTGAAAGAGGCGAAGGCTCTTATGTTTACGATACCGAAGGGAATAAATATTTGGATTTCTTTGGCGGAATTCTTACAGTAAGTGTCGGGCACTGCAACCCGAAAGTAAGCGATAAAATTGCAGAGCAAGTTCACAAACTTCAGCACACATCAACTCTTTATCCAAACGAAAATATTGTTACACTTGCAGAAAAACTTGCGCAAATTGCTCCCGGAAAATTGCAGAAAAGTTTTTTTACAAGCAGCGGAACAGAAGCAAATGAGACTGCAGTTTTTTATGCTCAGCAATACACAAAAAATCAAGAGATAGTTGCACTACGCCACAGTTACAGCGGAAGATCAATGCTGGCAATGAGTTTAACTGCACATGCATCGTGGAGACACGTAACTAACATTAGCGGAATTAAACACGCTGTTAGTCCATATTGTTACAGATGCCCGTTTGGTCTGAAATATCCTAATTGTGAAATGAAGTGTGCAACGGATATTGAGGAATTAATATTAACCACAACAACCGGACATATAGCCGCATTTATGGCAGAGCCGATTCAAGGCGTTGGAGGATTTATTACACCACCGAAAGAATATTTTAAAACAGTTCTTCCGATAATAAAAAAATACGGCGGAGTATTTATCTGTGATGAAGTTCAAACCGGATTTGGCAGAACCGGAAGTAAAATGTTTGGTATTGAACATTGGGACGTTGAACCGGATATTATGACAGCCGCGAAAGGGATTGCAAACGGAACTCCGCTCGGTGTAACAATGGCAACAACTGAAATTGCCGATAGTTTTACGGGACTTACAATTTCTACTTACGGTGGAAATCCTGTAACAATGACCGCAGCACTTGCCACAATACAAGTAATTGAAGAAGAAAATCTTGCAAAAAATGCCAAAGAAGTCGGTGGTTTTTTACGAGACGGTTTGGAATCATTACAAGAAAAATATCCGGCAATCGGCGACGTTAGAGGAATGGGACTAATGCAGGCACTTGAGTTTGTTGGGGAAAATAAAATTCCCGATGCGGGCATTGTTAAAGAGCTTTTTGAAGAAATGAAAAAAGAGAAAGTTCTTATCGGTAAAGGCGGTTTATACGGAAATGTTGTAAGAATCTCTCCATCACTGAATATAACTAAAAGTGAAGTGAGCGATTTCTTAAGGTGTATGGATAATTCGCTAAGTAGGATTATTCAATCATAATACATAATAGTATTAAAAACATTCTTCATTGCAAGCGAATGAAATGATCACGGTTTACAGAAACCCTGACACTATCAGAGATGCTGACATTCGTCAGCATGACGGACTTTTTAAAAAAATCCCGGAGGGATGATATTATTGTAAAAAGTAAAAAGAGCAACGTACAAACTCCGTAGGAGTGATATAATTAAAAACAAACAATATGAGTAAAATACACATATGAAAAATATTGCAAACAAATTAACCGAAAAGGAGTACGAAAAAAATTTTACAGAGCTCCGCAATCCGCTAACAAAAAATTCTGCCGTAACCGAAGCAAACAGATGTTTGTACTGCTACCATTCTCCGTGCATGAAAGCATGCCCGACGCATATTGATATTTCAACATTTATTAAAAAAATATCAACCGATAATTTGCTTGGCTCGGCAAGAACAATATTCGAATCCAATTGGGTGCCGCTTACTTGTGCTAAAGCTTGTCCCGTGCAGGAGTTATGCGAAGGTGCTTGCGTTTATGTTGAAAAGGGAGAAAAGCCAATTGAAATTGGCAGGTTGCAAAGATTTGCAATTGAGAATTATTTTAATTCCGATATGCCCCGGTTATTTCAACAAAAAAATAAGAACGAGAAAAGTGTCGGTATAATCGGCTCAGGTCCTGCCGGATTAGCCTGCGGAGCGGAACTTTCACTTTTGGGATATGATGTGAAAATATACGAAGCTGACGATGTTCCCGGAGGATTAAATACTTGGGGAATTGCTCCCTATAAATTGCGGCAAGCCGATAGCTTAAAGGAAGTGGAATACATCAAAGGACTCGGTGTTGAAATTTCAACCGGGGTTCGAGTCGGCGATACTGTTCCTTTTGAAGAAATTTACAATAAGCACGATGCCGTTTTTATCGGTATCGGATTGGGAGATGCAACAAGTTTGCGAATACCCGGAGAAGAATTACTCGGAGTAGTAAACGCATTGGATTTTATTGAACAAGTAAAGACTGAAAAATGGGCTGATGTAAATATCGGTAAAAATGTTGCTGTTATCGGGGCGGGCAATACTTCGATAGATGCCGTAACGGAATCGAAAAGGTTGGGAGCCGAACATGTTTATATTATCTATAGACGTGGTAAAGAGGATATGTCTGCTTACGATTTTGAATATGAACTTGCAAAAAACGATGAAGTAATTTTTCATTTTAAAACTATGCCCAAAAGAATTATCGGAGAAAATTTTGTTGAAGGTATTGAGTGTGTAAAAGTAGAATTAGGCGATAGAAATGAAAAAGGGAAAAGAGCAATAAATGTAGTTCCGAATTCGGAATTTATTTTACCGGTTGATATGGTTATTAAAGCGGTAGGACAGAACATCAACAATAATTTTGTTAGTTCAATTGACGGTGTACAAATTGAAAACGGAAAAGTTGTTGTTGACAATGAAACATATCAAACGGGAAATAAAAAAATTTTTGCCGGCGGAGACTGCATTAACGGCGGGAAAGAAGTAGTTAACGCCGCTTACGATGGGAAAATGGCGGCACAGGGAATTGATAAATTTCTTGCTCAAGCCTAAAAATAAATTTAGCATGAGACTATTTATTCACAAAGGTAACCGAATATCAGAAATTTTACCGCCTCTTGAAAGAGACGGTAATTGTTGCTGCATTTACGCAACGGGTTAATAGAACAAAATAAACAATGGCTTTAGCAACAAGCTGCCAATAGCAGGCAGGACAATGTGTTTCAAGTGAATAAAAAAAGTTTTTTGAAAATATAAATAAACGTAAAAAAGTTAAAATAAATTTGAGGTATTAATGGCTGATCTTTCAACTAATTGCGGCGGAATAAAATCACCGAATCCTTTTTGGCTTGCTTCGGCTCCGCCATCAAATTCGGCATATCAAAATTGTAAAGCATTTGAGCAGGGTTGGGGAGGAACTGTTTGGAAAACTATCGGCGAGCCGGTAATGAATGTTTGTAATCGCTACGGCTCACTTGATGTAAACGGAATGAAAATAGCCGGCTTGAATAACATTGAATTAATCAGTGACAGGCATATTGATATAAACTTTAAGGAAATTGCCGAAACCAAAAAACTTTGGCCCGATAGAGCCGTTATTGTTTCGCTAATGGTTGAATCGAAAAAAGAAACCTGGCAGGATTTGGTTAAAAGAACAATCGATACCGGCTGCGACGGAATTGAATTAAACTACGGCTGCCCGCACGGAATGAGCGAAAGAGGAATGGGCGCTGCAGTCGGACAAGTGCCGGAATATTGTTCAATGATTACCGAATGGGTAACTGAAGTTTCAACTGTTCCTGTTATTGTTAAACTGACTCCGAACGTTACCGATATTCGTTACCCTGCCCGAGCGGCAAAAAAAGCTAATGCAAATGCAATTTCGCTGATAAATACAATAAACAGCATAATCGGTATAGATTTGGATACGCTCGAAATTAAGCCTTCGGTTGCCGGCAAAGGAGGACACGGCGGTTATGCGGGACCGGCAGTAAAGCCGATTGCGCTTCACATGCTTTCACAAGTTGCAAGAGATTCTAAGGTTGACTTGCCTGTTTCCGGAATCGGCGGAATTAATAATTGGCGGGATGCTACTGAATTTCTTCTGCTCGGTGCTTCTTCAGTTCAAGTTTGCACTGCCGTTATGCACCACGGTTTTAGAATTGTTGAAGATATGATAGACGGACTCAATAATTGGATGGATGAAAAAGGTTTTAAAACTCTCAACGACGTCATCGGTAAATCTCTGCACCGTATTGATGACTTCGGGAACTTCAATTTGCTGCACAAAACAACTGCACACATCGACCAAGATAAGTGTATTCACTGTAATCTTTGTTATATTGCCTGCGAAGACGGGGCTCATCAATGTATTGACCTAACAGAGGAAAACGGACACAATAAAACTGTAGTTAGGGAAGAAGACTGCGTCGGCTGCGATTTATGCTCGATTGTTTGTCCTGTGGAAGGATGTATTTCAATGGTAAGAAAAGACGACGGTTCCGAACAGAAAACTTGGAATGAATTACTGCTCCAATTTAAGGATGAAGGTAAAGAACTTACGTGGGAAAACCTTGCAGAGTTTCAGAAACAGCACGGAATTGTGATTCATTAGTTTTGTGCTGTGAAATTTTTAATAAAAATGAGATTTGGATTAGTTAATTAACTTGTGGTACTGATATAACTAATTGGTTATAACTGAAACTTTACGGCTAATTATACAATAGGTATATTGAGATGTTGTGTGTAATGCAAAGAAAGGAATGGTAAATTAGATACGGTGTCTCGAAAAATTATATGTAAATTTATAATTGAAAAATTAAAGAAAATAATGAGTAAAAAAGAATTGACTATAAAAGATTTAATTAGTTCTGCAAATAAGTTTTGTGAACAAGAAACTAAATATGAAAACAAGGAGCTATTTGGAGTAACAGATGGTAAAGCAGTAGGAACATATATTGAGCATAAATTTAAAGATTTTCTTAATAAAAGTTTTGAACTTGATAATGGAAATTCAGCTCGTGGAATTGATTTGCCTGCCCCAAATATAAATACAGATATAAAAGTAACTTCAATAAAACAACCGCAATCGTCAAGCCCTTTTAAAGATGCAAAGCAAAAAATATATGGACTTGGTTATAATTTACTCGTCTTTGTTTATGATAAAACAGATAATCAGGAAAATGAAACGGCTATTTTAGATTTTAAAAGTTGTTCTTTTATTGAAAAAGAAAGAACAGCAGATTATACAACTACTTTTAGATTAATTGAAATGTTAGATGATGGTGCAATTGAAGATGATATTATCGCTTATCTAAATGATAAAAATATTCCCGCGGATGATATTACTTTAAGTCAAATAGCAAAACAAATTCTTAAAAAGAAACCAAAATTAGGATACTTGACAATATCTAATGCTTTGCAATGGAGATTACAATACGGAAGAATTGTGGCTCTTTCTGAAAAAGTAGAAGGTATTACAAAAATTGTAGATAAAGTGAATAATTAATTATGAAAGTATTTGAAGCAAATATCACTAATACAGTTATTGTCTTTTTAAGACAATTAAAGAAACAATCTATTGCAAACTTAAATTCAAAGATAAAATCAATTTGCGGGATAAATACTTTTTTTGAAATTCAATCGGAATTAGATGAACTAATTTATACTATTTCAAATAATATAAATATAATAAGCGAACCTGACAGAGCTGAATATGGAGATTTTCAAACAAATAGAAATTTAAGCGATAATGTTTGCAAACTTCTAAAAAATCAAAATATTGCACCGGAAATTATTATTGAACCAACTTGTGGAAAAGGAAATTTCATTATTTCAAGTCTTAAAACATTTAAAAATATTAAATCCATTTATGCAGTTGAAATTTATAAACCTTATGTTTGGGAAACAAAATTTAATATACTTGACTACTTCTTAAAAAATGATAATAATTATTTACCTGAAATAAATATCTACCATTATGATGTATTCGACTTTGATTTTAACAGAATTGCAAGTAAACACAAAGAACAAAATATATTAGTAATCGGAAATCCGCCTTGGGTAACAAATTCAAAACTATCTTCACTTGGGTCTAATAATTTACCACTAAAATCAAATTTTAAAAAACATAATGGTCTTGATGCAATTACAGGAAAAGGAAATTTTGATATTGGTGAATATATTTCAATTAAATTATTGTCTATCTTTTCAAAATTAAAAGGAAATTTCGCTTTTCTTGTTAAAAATTCCGTAGTTAAAAATATTTTATTAGAACAAAATAAAGTAAAGTTTCAAATCTCAAATATTAAACAATTTAATATTGATGCAAAAAAAGAATTTAATGTTTCGGTTAATGCTTGTTTATTATTCTGTTCTTTAAATAAAGAAATAGAATATAAAATTAAAGAATATAATTTTTATACATATAACTTAATAAGAGAGTATGGTTGGATAAAGAATAATTTTGTTGCCAATGTTAATTTATATTTAAAAACAAAAAATATAGATGGTAAATTTCCTTTTGTTTGGAGACAAGGAGTAAAACACGATGCTTCAAAAATAATGGAATTAGAAAGCGTAAACGGTAAATACATAAATAATAATAAAGAAACTGTTGAAATAGAAAAAGATTTAGTTTATGCTTTATTAAAAAGTTCTGATTTAAAAGGAACTGTAATTGATAAATCTCGAAAATATACAATTGTTACACAGAAGAAAGTAGGTCAAGAAACTAATTATATAAAAGAACTATATCCAAAAACTTATAATTATCTTTTTCATAATATAGAATATTTTAACAAGAGAAAATCAAGTATTTACAAAGGGAAACCTATGTTTTCAATTTTTGGAATTGGGGA
>VAPK010094057.1_pt1 | contig 21132 bp, 17 predicted proteins | sample 3395031 | NCBI WGS metagenome assembly VAPK01 (sample SAMN08290443, study PRJNA428436) | hydrothermal vent metagenome | isolation source: Deep-sea hydrothermal vent chimney 1 | place: Pacific Ocean: Juan De Fuca Ridge
TCCAGAAACGTCTTCATTTCCCGGATCAAGGCAAATAAAAGTTTAACCCGGTCTTTATCTTCAGAGTTGTAGTTTTTTTTATAGGGCCTCAACTCGGTCTGATCCTCAAGGGGCAACGGCATGAAGTATTGCCCCATGGGATGGCTTCTCAATAGCCGGGACGCTTTCCGGAAAATAAAAGAATACTTCGTGAGCGTTTGGTTTATTCTGGTGAATCCCGAAGTCAAAACTTTTTTGTCATCCAAACTCAGCGTCTTATATGGATAAGGAAAGTTATTGAGAACAAGATCAAGCTTATTTTCCGATTCAAATTTGAAGTAGGGTTTGATTGTTTCCGTATTGCCAAAAATATCATTGATGCAAAATGTATAGACCACAATGTCGGGAGCAAATTTCATTCCCTTGTGCAACAGGAGCAGATAAGCCTGATCGGTGGAAAATCCGCGCACGCCAAAATTTAGAACCTCCCACCTGGCCCCTAATTTTTGTTCCATCAAAAACTGTCCGCGATCTTTTTCCTCTGCTTCCCAAAACTCGGTAGTGGAATCCCCGATCAGCGCGATCCGGGGTTTTATTTTTGTAATTTCCCTTTCACGATCCGTAAACCCATGGCCGTTGTTACGCACATAAGATTTGGTTCCATCCGAATAAAGACGCACCATGCCTTCCGAATGCGGTTTTTTCGCCCATCCAGTGACGGGATCGATTTTGTAAAAATATTTAGGGTCCTCGGGCGCTCGTATATCCAAAGCGAACATCACGAAAAGTTCAATCGCGAGGATTGACAATAGGACGCTTGCAGTAACAAGAACGGTATTGAAAAAAAAATTCTTTTTTTTGGACAGCGTCTTTTTCATTGTGGATCAATCGATCTGGCATAAAACCAAATCAGGCAGAAGGGATAGGATGCCCAAACGAGCGCAATTTTATTCCCCGTTTTTTTATATGGTCCCGGATGCGGGAATCGCACAAAACTTTCAACTCCAACTCCCGTTCGTTTTTATACATGGTCTTTAAACCCTCACTATATCCAGGGTGGCAGGCCAGCTCCGTGCAACCCGGCGACAAGTCATCCAGAATTTTTATCAACGCTTCAACACTGATCGTTTCAGGAAGCGACGCACCTTCCGCCGTCTGCCCGTAAAAATCTCCGCAATAGCGGGCATCGTGAGTGCAGTGACGAAGTGGAACTCCCATTTCGTGGACCCAATGCAAAAGAGACGATCGCACTGGTTCTTTTTGATGCACGTGTTGGTGAGAATCGAGATGCGTGGGATCTCGCCCCACAAGACGCCTGAAATCCGCGATTTGTTTCGACACTTCAATAAAAACCGCATCCCTGTCCGTCAAGTCCACCACTTCATATTCAGGGACCCATTCCCCATCACTGTACGACCATTCTCCCAAGTCAAGATGCAGGCCCAGACCAAACTCCGGGTGGTCCCGGCCATAAACTGCGGCGTTTGCTGCTTCCGGCCAACGCACCATGAGGCTGGTGCTGGTCACAATTCCCATTTCGTAGGCTTCGACGATCCCCCGGTTCACGTCTGAACTGAGACCAAAATCGTCTGCGTTGACAATCAAAAATTTTTCATCCACGGTTCATAGCCCCACTACATCCAAAATTTTTCCGAGCACCTTCTCGGCACGAAAATATTCCCAGGCAATGTCTCTTGCCGCCCGGCTCTGCTTCTCAGCATCCGCGTGGATGGCGTCCACGGCGTGAACGATTTCATCCATCGTGTTGAAAGCAAACAATCCTTCTCCGGTGGGAACAAATTTCCCAAAAGCCGTGTCCTGAGAAATCACCGGACGGCCGGCGGCCAGATAACAAACACTGCGATCGCTGAACCAACCACTGCGCATGCGAATATTCTGATCCTTGGCCACGGTGAACTCGCCCGCCGAGCACCGGATATAATCCCGATAGGCCGCAGGATCGCCCAGTGTTCTGGCACAAACGATTTTCCAGCCCTGCTCCCGCATCATGGCGGCGTCCTGTTCTTTGATGCCTTCCAGCGCAAGCTCAATCGGTAAAGCGGATTGCGACGGAAGCGTTAAAAAACGCCTGAACTCGAGATCTTTTCTCCAATGATAAGTCTCCCCTTGCCAGATAATGTCCTTTTTCAGGTTCTGCCAGTTGGAGATGGTGGTGAGTTTGTTTTCCGGCTTGAGAGCCTCGCTGGTTTCCCACCACTCCATGCAGACCGGTGGGCGGGTCGGATTCCAGACATATCGTTCAACCGGGACAAGACAATCCGGGTTTCCCAGATTCTCACCGTAAGAAAACAAATGATCGTGAGCATCATATTCCTTGATCAAATTCTCATCACCCTGGGCAATCTGAATTTGATGCGCCACCGGGTCCGTCTGCAAATAAATCAGACATTGGATGCCTTCATGATCGGGGCGTAATTCATGTGAACCGCAAAGATTGAAAACCGCATCGACTTCCTTATATAAGGCGCTCAAACCCTGAAGATCCAAAGCTCCGAGGCAAACCTTGTTCGACTTCTGCGATTCCAAAACAGCACGCGGCGGACGAAACACCCATCGGTCTCCAAAACCGATACGTTCCATCTGCTGTTTCAGGTAACGGACGTTCGGCAGAGCGCTCCAGGCAGGCTCCCAGGTGTTGGGATCATAAACGGCATTGTTGGAATCCTCTACATACCAGACATCAAAACCCAAGCGGCGGAATCCCACAAGGTGATGAAGCACCTGCCAGGTCATGCCGCCAAACGGGTAAGACGCGATGAACCCCCAGACAATGATTTTGCCGCGTGTGGCCGGAGGATATTTTTCTTCAGGAATCAAGAACCCACCTCAAAAAGATGAGGAAATGCCGGATCGGACTTCAACGTTTCCTCCGTTCTCTACTTCCAGCAACATATCGCAATGCTCCAGAGTACTCAAGCGATGCGCGATCAAAAACGTGGTGCGGCCTTGCATGAGCTGTTCAATCGCCTGCATGATGCCTTGCTCGGTGTGAACGTCCACGGAGCTTGTGGGCTCGTCTAGGATGAGGATGGGCGCGTCCTTGAGAAAAGCCCGCGCCAGAGCGATCCGCTGACGTTCGCCTCCTGACATCCGCATGCCGCGCTCGCCAACCGGGGTGTCATAACTTTCAGGCAAAGCAGTAATGAAATCATGCGCGTTGGCCGCTTGAGCCGCTTGGACGATTTCTTTTTTACTTGCGCCCGGACGGCCATAGGCAATATTTTCTTCTATACTCGTGGAAAACAACACCGGCTCTTGCAAAACAATTGAAAACTGGTTGCGCAGATCGGCAATCTTTAAATTGCGCAAGTCTTCGCCATCGAGCAATATCTGCCCCCGGTCGGGATCATAGAATCGTGTCAGCAAACTCACCAGCGTGGTTTTGCCCGCGCCCGTCTTGCCGAAAATTCCGACCCGGGTTCCAGACCGCACCAGGAAAGACACACCCTCAAGCACCCGGCCTTCCCCATTATACCCAAACGAAACGTCGCGGATTTCAATTTCTCCTTTGGCCCGTTTGAGCGTCAATGCGCCGGGCTTGTCAATCACGTCCGGCACTTCATCCACCAGTTCAAACGCCCGCTGGGCGCTGGCGAGAGACTCCTGAAGTTTCGCCACCTGATCGCTGATCGATTCCAGAGGCGCATACAGTTGGGCCAGATAGGCAAGCACCATGAGCAGTTCGCCCATCGATAATTTCCCTGTCTGCACATTGCGTATCCCCACATACAGGACTGCGGCTGTTCCCAGTGCGATGCCAAGGTTGACCAACAGGCCGAACAGTCCTTCCGCAAAAGACAGTTTGACCCGGGCTCGAACGGTTTTATGAGAGTGATCGACGAAGCGCTCGCGTTCTTTTTCCTCCCGGCCAAAAGCTTTCACCACACGAACACTCGTCATGACCTCCTGAACAATGTGCATGACGCCGCTTTCCATTTCCTTCACGTCAATGTATTTGGCGCGCATCCTCAAGCTGTAGGTCCGGCACATGACAAAAAGCAGAGGGCAAACGCCGAGCGCGATGAAAGCCAGTTGACGGTCGATCGTCGCCGTCACATAAATCATCGCTATCAGCATCGCCAGTGACCCCAAAATGGGAATCACGCCAAAAATCGTGATGTATTGGATAGAAGGCGCGTCGTATTGAATACGGTAAATGGAATCCGACGTACCGCGCTTATCGTGAAACATAAAGGAAAGCCGTTGCAAATGGCGAAACAAGCGTTCACGAAAGTGCAACGTCAGGCGCTCTCCCACGTAGGTTTGAAACACGTAAGTCACAGCCGAATTCAAATGTATGAAAAGCACCACCAGAATTTGCAGGACGACCGCCAGCAATAAAAAGACCGAAGGGGATTGAACGATCGATTCGGGCAGGAAAAATTCAATGAACCCAGGCAGGGGTTCCTGTCCGATCACACTGTCCACGGCAATTTTTAAAGGCACCGGAAGCAGGAGCGCCAAGGGAGCCGCAAGCAGGCCGAGCAGTAAGATTCCTCCCAGATGCGGCCAGTAAGAACGCGCTTCCTGGAAGATCCTGCGGAATACGGCAATACCTGAATATTTTTTTTCAGGGGTCATCTAGCGTTCCCCCTTTTCAATCCTGTTCAAGAGCGTGGAGCAAAGACGACGTGGCAAAAGCACATTCCGCAACCATCCGCGCCATCAATGCGACCGTGACCGTTCCCAAAAGGCCCACAGCCAACCAGGCTTGATCCACAGCGGCCCAACCCGTCAACAGGGCGAACGACAGAGCGATGGTCGCCACTACGGGGCAACATTTGGGCCAGGCGCGGAATCGAATCAATTGTTTGCCATCGCCGTGTTCCTCTATCGCCATCAGGGTGCGCACCGATCCGCACAAACCGCCACGGATTTCGAGATCCCATTCATTAAAATCGTCTCCTCTAAAAACCGGTGTGTTTTGTTTTTTTAAATATTTTTCCAGAGAACCCAAACGGCTTTCAGGAGCTTTCCAGGTTTCACTCCACAGAGTGACGATCCGACTCCAGGGAAAAACAAATCGCGAGAGCCCGCGATAGCGCCAGGGAGTGAGACCGTGGCGAAGCCTGCCCGTCAAGCGCGCCAGAGGCTGGATCAAATGCAGGTAGGTTGTGATCGCTCGTTTTTTTACATTTTCCCAACCGGAACTAGGCGGGGTCGGAAAAGAAGCCCGTTTGGCGCTACGCACGGCCTGAATCACCGGCAACACCATCGCAATCCCCAATAGAGGAAGCGCCCATTGTAAGGGCGCCCACCAGATGCCGATGAATGAAAACAACGCCAGGAAGGCGATCATGAAATACCATTCCGGCATCAGCGGTAATGACAAAAGCGTTCCGGGAACCCGCTCGTAAAGCGATTGAAACAGCGCCGTTCCCCAAACGCCCTGGTAAATCCGGCCCTTTCCAATCATCACCGGTTGCGTCACCCGCTTGCTGTATATCCGACCCTGCCATTGCAGATGCCCCACGGAATTGTATTTTTCAGGCCACTTTTGTTCCAAGAGGGCTTCCGCTTTTCCATAACCCAGTTGCTGTTTCCAATAGGTCTTCAAAGAATTTCGGCTGTGATGCCAGACGACGGCGGACGCTGTGAACCCTATGGTCCATCCTTTTTCCTGCATCCGCCAGCAGACATCCACGTCATCGCCCGCCGCCCGGTAACGCGGGTCGAACCCGCCAATGGCCACGAGTGCTTCCTTGCGAAACGCCTTGTTGCATCCCGGAATGTGTTCCGCGATCTGATCCGAAATCAGAACATGGGTCGGCCCGCCCGGTGCATTGGCCACGCAATCGGCTATCAGCCCATCTCCCGGCGGGGAAATATTGGGTCCTCCCACGCCGACGAAGTCGGTGGTCATGAAAATGTGCGCAAGGTATTTGAGCCAGTGCAAATCGGGATAGGCGTCGTCGTCTATGAACGCGACGATTTCTCCCGTCGCGGCTTCGATCCCCGTATTGCGGGCATTGCTCAAGCCCCGGTTTTCCGTGCTAATGAGATGGCAATCAAATTTACTCACGATATCGGGAGTGGCGTCGGTGGAACCGTCATTGACCACGATGATCTCGTAATCCGGATAGTCCAGATCTTGCAATCCTTCCATCGTATCGCGAATGGTACTCTCGCCATTCAAACTGCAAACCACCACCGAGATTCGGGGCCATATCAGGTCCGGCTGGAAAAACATTTCTCCAAAAGCGCGGCGTACTTTTGCCAACGCGGGCTTGGGAGTCCGGTCCCGGGTGGTCAGGCCAAAATCCCAATCCAGGATTTCGTTGCCGCCCCGATGCCATTCATCAGTCCAGGAAAAAACAAACGCGCCCGCACAACCGGATTCATAAGTCGTCCTGACTTGCCAGTCCAACCCTTGGGCCTGACCCTCTTCGCCATGCGATTGGCTGTCCAACCCGATCTCTCCCATCAGCAGGGGTCGTTCATCCGCGATATTCTGCAGGCGAGCGAGATATTTTTGCAAATTTTCTTTGGTCTCCAGGTACACATTGAAACAGACGATATCCAGAAACGGCAACTGCAGGTACTCCGTGGTAGGAAAATTTACATAGGTGAACAAACCTTTGGGGTCTTCCTCTTTACCGATTTTAACCAAGCGTTCCAAAAATTTTTCGATCCTTTGCTTTCCGTGCCAGCGCACAATGGATGCCGGGATTTCATTGCCGATGGCGTAACAAAAAATGGCCGGATGCTGAGCGCAATCTTTGACCGCCTGCCGGAACCGTTTTTCAATTTGGCGGACACGGCTTTTGTCATCAAGAAACGCGATGTGCTGTTCCCAGGGCAAACCGACCATGAGACGCAGTCGAAACTGTTGGGCAAGGTCCAGCAACCAGATTGGGGGAACGGTATAAACGCGAACCGTGTTCATTCCATTCGCGGAAATTTCCGCGAAATCCCGCTTGACTGCTTCGGGTTCAGGAAACTGGGCTCCGTCTTCAAGCGGACAAAACGTTCCATAAGTCACGCCGCGAATCCAGAATTTTTGTTGATTGATGAAAAGAAACTTTCCCCTCACCTCAGGGCGAGGAAAAGGCCTGTCAACAAGATTGGAGTGTACTTCCGACGACTGCGGGATTTGTAAGCGAACCACGGTGCCCCCTCAAAAAATCAGGTTAATCTAAAATAAGCGCTGGAGCTTTATTCCCTATGTCTAGGGCCACCCCACGATAGTCTGTATAGTTATTAGCTTATGAAATCCATAAGCCAAAATAGAAGGCAACACGTCACAAAATTTTGTGACCCAAATAACATTTCCCGGAATTTATCAAAATAGATAGCGCATATAATCTGTATTTTTGGGCTCATTGTCAATGAACAAGACGTGTTCTAGGTCACAAAAAATGCCAAAACAGGCTATCCTGATACCGATAATGCGCTCCGCTTTCCATAAGCTCTTTAAGAACAAATGATTGCATGCGCGTTCGCCCTTCGGCGGCTCTTTTAGGAACACAATACGGCAAGGGGATATGAGCTTGTTTTATGGCCTTTTGCGGATATTCCGGGGGTACACCCTCTGCCCCTGATTTTATTCTGTCTGAAAAAAAATGCCCGCGCCCATCCGATTGCCCAGAGACTATTGTCCCCAATGACAAATTGGACTATTGTTAAAGTGCGGTCGATCCCAATAAAAAAACTTTTGAAAGGCACCCCATGCAGAAAAAAATCCATGCGGTTCTCGTAATTGGCCTGGGAAAAGTCGGCACTCTCGTGGCTCATCTTCTCAACCAGCAGGGCTACCTCGTGACCGGGTTGGATAAGGGCGCTCACCCCGGACTGCCATTTCCTTCCGTCGTCGGCAATGTCGAAAATATTGAAGTCGTGGAAACGCATCTCAAAAACCATCAGGCGGTGGTGACCTGCCTCCCCTGGCATCTCAATCTTTCCGTCGCCCAAGCCGCGCACCGGGCGGGATGCCACTATTTTGATTTGACGGAGGACATTTCAACCACGACAGAAATCAGAAAGCTTTCTCAAACCGCAAAGGGCGTCATGGCGCCTCAGTGTGGCCTGGCACCGGGGTTTGTGGGCATCGTCGGCGCGAATTTGACACAATCTTTTACGACCCTGCGCAGTATTGAATTGCGCGTCGGAGCCTTGCCGCAACACCCGCGCGGCCTGCTGGGCTATGCCTTCAATTGGTCCCCCGAAGGAGTGGTCAACGAATACCTGAATGATTGCGACGTTATCAAGGATGGGGAAAGAGCAAAAAATCCGTCTATGGAAGGCTTGGAAACCATCGTCATTGAAGGCGTGCAACTGGAGGCCTTCGCCACATCGGGCGGGTTGGGAACCATGTGCGAAACCTTCGACAGCAAGGTCCGGCATCTCAATTACAAAACCATCCGCTATCCCGGACATTGCCAGTTGATGCGATTTTTTTTCAACGAACTTTTTATGAAAGAAAAGCGTGAACTGGCGGGCGAAATTCTGGTGAACGCAAAACCCCCGGTGAACGACGATGTGGTGTACGTCCATGTAGCCGTCGAGGGTTGGAAAGAAGACGACTTGTTACGCGACGAATTCGTGCGCAGTTATTACCCTAAGAAAATTGCGGGCGGGCTGTGGAAAGCCATATCCTGGACCACATCAGCGTCCGTGTGCGCCGTGCTGGAAATGGTGGCGACAGGTGACCTCCCCGACCGGGGGTTTTTGAAACAGGAAGAAATTCCGTTGGACTTGCTTTTGAAAACCGGGACAGGCGCTTTATTTGAACAGAAACCGAAGACGGACTAAACGGGCACGAGCAGGAGAGGGCCGATCAGGAGGTTTCCACCGGGAACCCCAGCTCCGCCATTTTTTGATGCGCTGTTTTGACTTCGCCGACCGCCTGATCAAAAAACACATCCAACCGTCCTCTCATTTCCTGAGAAAGGGAAACCAGTTTGGAACGAGCGTCTTTGGGGTTTTCCTCTTCCCGGATGAACCCATGCGCGATGGCACTTTCCAGATATTTACCCGCCGTTTGCGCGCTCTTGATAGCGATCATGAATTTCAACGCATCGGTTTTTCGAACCGGGCGGTCGCTTTTCCATATCCGGGTCAATAAATCCCAATAGGCCGCAGAATAAAATTCCGGGTCGCCTAAAAACACATCGAGCCAGTTCCGACCCACATGGTCGATCATGTTCAAATATTCTTTTCGTTGTTCAACCGAATATTTTAGTTTCATACCATGCATCCCTTAAAATTAAAATCGGCCAAATTTAACAGATTCCGCACATATTTACAATAAATGTTAGATTTATTATTGAAGCCAATCTTAGGCATATTCTTATTTATTATCAATGACTTCTCTTTAAAATTATACCTTGGGCACCTGATTTTGGACGATTAGGGTAATTAGAAAAAAATTTAATTATATTATTGACATTAAAAGTATATACACTTATTATTATAAAACCCGGTCGGCAAAAAGTAAAGCCTAATCGCCCACCGCGAAACAAAAATGTTCCGAGGAGGACTCGCTATGAAAAAGACATTCCTTATTTTATCGGCGGTTTTATGGGTGTTTTCAGCCAACACCAATGCAATTGCCCATTCTGACGGCCGGGCCACCACAATAATAATGCCGGGTTTTTATCTGAATGGATTTCAGGTGGACAATGGCCTGACGCTGAACTTAGTCACCCGACGCTACGGCGGGGGCCAGCGGCATCACTATAATAGAGGCCACCATTACCGGGGCCATCGGTTCGGCGGACAGCACCGCAATCATCGGTTTGGTCAGAGAGGGTTTGGTCAGGGTGGATTCCGGTTCAATTTCTACCGTCCTTACTATCAACCTTTTGGAACTTACTATCAAAGGCCCCACCGTCACTACAACAGTTACCGGGACCACTGGAATTCAGGACGCAACCACCACCGGGGCCACGACCGGGGGCATCGTAATAGAAGACACTCGCATAACAATCATTAATTAATGAATGAGTGTATTTTGATTATTTATAAATGTTCTTGTCAGGGACAGTCACCGCCAAGGCCGGCACCACGCTGGCCTTGGCTATTTGGCGATTTTAAAAATCCTTCACCCTTTCGACCTGCTCAGGATGATCGATGAAAGGATTGCGATTGCCCTGAACAGTTTCGATGAGGCTGTTTCTCTCCTCTTCCCATGTGTCCGGCGGGTCTTCTAAGTGCCATTGTCGCAGACGGTCTTCCAGATCTTCAGGAATCGCGAACTTGTATTGCCGCGACATATAAAAGTAGGCGCGGGCCATATCGCCCCGCACACCCGGTCTTGGGTTCACCACCGGCTCACTGGGACCACTGCAGAATTTGTACTCCGTCATACCGCCAAATATCGGCGACGCTTCCATTTCTTCTTGGTCACTTGGGGAAATGGCGGGGAAGATATTGTGCATGTCCGCTTCCCGTTTCTTGAACTTTTGCGAAAGCACCTTGCAACAACGGGCTCCGTTGTCTCCAGATAACTTCCCTTGTTTACACAGAGCTTCGTTCCAGCATTTCAGAGGTTTGGCGAAGATGGACACCGGGACCGCGTGAACCCAGCCTAAAAATTTTCGCTCCCGCACACGGTTTCCGCCTTTCCTGCCATGAACGCAAAACTGCGGGGCCAGTTGTAGAATCTTATCGAAGGAACATCCGCAGTGAAACGTCCTGTTGTGGCCGTCTTCCCAATAAATTTTTTTCAATTCCTGCTTCGCCAATTCAAAACTGATCATCTGGGAGGGGGTGAACATCCTTGCATTCACTCCTCCGCGGAGAGCGAGTTTGCTCACGCCGAGCAAGATTTCCTGGCTTGGGTTCAAACTTTTTCGCCCAATCTCCACTTCTTGCGAAACCGCCGGAGCGGGGTGATATAATAGAATAAAGCAGATAATGCTCCAAAGTCGCCATGAAATATCCATGCGTGGAGTATAACAAATTCCGACCTTGAAATAGCAGCGAGCGATTTTTCCCCCATCTAGGGGCACGACCCATGAAAGGATGAATTCAATGAGTCAACTGATCCTCCCAAAAGCCTGGCAACGGCCTGAAAAAGAAATCACGCCCGAAAATGTATTCAACAACCGCCGCCATTTTCTGAAACTGATGGGCTTTGCCACAGCGGGAATCGCGGGCGGACTGTTGGCGTCCCCGGCGTTTGCCAAGGGCATGGAGACAAAACTCATCCAATGGATGGCCGGGAACAATCAAGTAACTGGCCTGGCACCGATAGCGGATTTAAAACGCAACCCGGATTACACCATCCGCCGGGCCATGACAAAAGAAAACTCGGCCCTCAAGTACAACAATTTTTATGAGTTCTCCGCCGAGAAAGAACTGGTCTGGCGAACCGTCGATGCCTTCAAACCCCGGCCCTGGGAAATCGCTGTCACTGGGTTGGTGGAAAAACCCGGCGTGTACGCCATCGACGACTTTATAAAATCATTCGACAACGTAGAGGAACGCGTGTATCGCCACCGGTGCGTGGAAACCTGGGCGATGGTCGTGCCGTGGAACGGTTTCCCCTTGTCGGACCTGATCAAAAAAGTTCAGCCCAAAAATACGGCAAAGTACATCAAATTCACAAGCTTCGACGACCCGGCGGTCGCACCGGGACAAAAGCGTTATCCCGATCAGCCCTGGCCTTATACCGAGGCCCTGACGATGGCGGAAGCGATGAACGAATTGGCGTTCATCGCCACCGGAATTTACGGACACGGCCTGCCCAACCAGCACGGCGCGCCCTTGCGGCTGGTGACCCCGTGGAAATACGGATTCAAAAGCATCAAGTCCATTGTGAAAATCGAATTCACCGAAACCAAGCCCAAAACCTTCTGGAACACCCTCATCCCGAAAGAATACGAGTTCGAAGCCAACGTCGACCCCGACGTGCCCCATCCGCGCTGGTCGCAACGGCGGGAGAAAATGATCGGCACCGGCGATGTCTTCGCCACCATGAAATACAACGGCTACGGCGATTACGTCGCCGATCTCTATGAGTGAAAAGAAATAATTTTTAACCGCCCAAGGGCGCTCCTGTCTAAATCCCCGATCCGTTTGCACGTTTTTCACAAACCTGCCATAATGCCGGCATGAAAAAAATAGTCATCATAGGCGGCGGCATTGCCGGTCTGGCGGCGGCTCATCGCCTGCAGGAAGAAATATCCAGTGGCAAGGCATTGGAATGCGTTGTATTGGAAGCGGCGGACCAATTTGGCGGCAAGATCGCCACCGAACGGTTCAATGGATTTGTCATCGAACGCGGACCGGATTCGTTCATCTCCCAGAAACCGGCGGCGATCGAACTGTGCAAAAAATTGGGTCTTGGCGACCGGCTGGTCGGGACCAATCAGGAGCAAACGAAAACTTATGTCTACACCGGGAAAAAACTGGTGACTATGCCGGACGGTCTCAGCCTGATGATTCCCACCAAGTTTTTGCCGTTTGCGTTGACTCCGCTGTTCAGCTGGCCCGGCAAGGTCCGCATGGCGCTGGATTTGATCATCCCCAGAAAACGTAGTAATGACGACGAAAGCCTGGCTTCTTTTGTGCGCCGCCGGATGGGAGAGGAGGCCTTGAGAAAAATGGCCGAACCGATGCTGGCGGGGATTTACGCGAGCGACCCTGAGACCATGAGCATCCACAGCACGTTCCCGATGTTCGTGCAGACGGAAAAAAAATACCGCTCCCTCATTCTGGGAATGCTGGCCAGAAAACGCCAGCAACTCATGCAAAAACCCAACCCGCCAAAATCCGGAAAAAACCACCAGCCATTTTCCCTGTTCATGACACTTAAAAACGGCCTCGGAGAAATGGTGGACGCGGTGATCGAAAAATCTCCGGACGTGTCATTCCAGGAAAACGCCAAAGTGGGCAAGGTGATGAAAGGAGAATCCACCGCCTGGCAGGTGGAACTGGAGGATGGAGAAATAATAGACGCGGACGCGGTCCTGTTCGCAACACCTGCAAAATTGTCAGCGGATTTTCTGCAACCCGTCGCTCCCAAGGTCGCTAAGTTGTTGGGTCAGATCAAATACGTTTCCACAGCGACCGTTACCCTGGCCTATCGCAAAGAAGGGTTTTCGCATCCCTTGAACGGATTCGGGTTCGTCGTCCCCCGCACCGAGGGGCGCAAAATTCTGGCCTGCACATGGACGTCTTCCAAATTCCCCCATCGCACACCCGATGGCTTCGTCATGCTCCGTTGCTTTGTCGGCGGAGCGCTGAAGGAAAACTTAGCCGAGCAAGATAAAGAAGCCATCGCGGCGATGGTGAAAAAAGAACTTGCCGACCTCATGGGCATCCATCAGGAACCTGAAATCTGCAAAGTCTTTCACAACAAAAAATCCAACGTGCAATATCGGGTCGGGCATGCAGGATTGATCGAATCGGTGCAAAAAGAATTGCAGGACTTCCCGGGATTATTTCTCACCGGCTCCGCCTACACCGGTATCGGAATACCGGACTGCATACAAAACGGAACCCGAGCGGCGGAATCGGCGCTTGCGTTTATTTCCAGTGAATCCCAATCGTAGGATCTGCATCTTATTAGGACCGATTAATGCAGACCGTCAATCCCGAGACAGAAAACCGGGCCCGGCGTTAGCCATTTCCCCCTCGCGGGAGCGAGTAACCGAAGGAGTTTTCCATGAAATGGGCTTCAGCGATCACCACCCAGGACAACATTGAATCCGGCATTGAAGAAGCCACCGACAGCCTATTGTCTCAACTGGACTCAAAACCGGCGGACCTCACGGTCATTTTTATTTCCCCGCATTTTGCCGAGCGTTATAACGAAATTTCAGCGCTGATCCAGAAGCGGTTCGATCCGGGACTGCTGATCGGATGTTCAGGCGGTGGCATCATCGGCCAGGGGCAGGAGGTGGAACAGCAACCGGCGTTCAGCATCACCTCGGCTCATTTGCCGGGAGTGGACATTCATCCCATCCAAATCGAAACAACCCAGTTGCCAAACCAGGACACCGGCCCCGGCGTCTGGCGCGATTGGCTGAAAGTCCCGGCCGAAAACCGGCCGCATTTTATTTTTCTGGCCGATCCATTTTCGTTCCGAGGCGAGGAGTTTCTCTCAGGAATGGACTTTGCTTATCCCAATAGCAAGATAGTCGGAGGGCTTGCGAGCGGCGCCCAGACTCAAGGTGGCAACGCACTTTATCTGGGAGACAAAATATTTTCCGAGGGGCTGGTCGGAGTGGCCTTGAGCGGAAACATTGAAATGGACACCATCGTGGCCCAGGGATGTCGCCCGATTGGGCAACCCATGCTGATCACGAAATGCCAGCAGAACATGTTGCAGGAACTGGACAACGTTCCTCCCATGGAGGTTTTGCAGGGAATCAACGAAACTCTGGACGAAGACGACCGCAATCTGATGAAGAGCTCTCTGTTTCTGGGAATCGAGATGGACCCCATGAAAGACGATCCTATACAGGGAGATTTTTTGATCCGCAACCTCATGGGAGTGGATCATCAATCGGGGTCTCTTGCGATCGGTTCTCTGTTAAGAGAAGGTCAACTGGTGCAGTTTCACCTGCGCGATAAAATCATGTCCGCTAAAGATCTGGAACTTTTGCTGGCCCGGTATCAGTCCACAGGCACAGCCGATGACGCATCGGGTGCGTTGCTGTTTTCCTGCCTGGGGCGCGGGCAATATTTATACGGCAAGCGCAACCACGACACCGACATGTTCAAAGACAAACTGGGCGACGTGCCGTTGGGCGGTTTTTTCTGCAACGGCGAGATCGGCCCTGTGGGGAATGCCACTTTCCTGCACGGATACACCAGCTCATTCGGAATTTTTCGCCCCTCACCCAACAACGATGAAGCCTAGAGCGGGGCTGAAATCTTCTTAATAATTGAATTTAGAAATTTAACCGGAGAAATTTTTTATGGCTGTCGACATCACCGTTTCCACCACCCCAAATGAACACGCAATGAAATACACGCTCAACTGCCAGTCCATCGAGTCGGGTTACAAAACCTATAAAAATTCCAAGGATTCGGAAGATTGCCCGGTGGCCAAAGCCTTGTTCGTAATCGACGGCGTTGAACAGGTGTTTCTGATGGCGGATTTTGTGACCGTCAATAAAACTGCCGACGCTAAATGGTCCAACATGGAAAGCGCAGTCCTTGAAGCGATCAAAGCTTCTTATTAGTCGGTAGCTGACGTCCCATGAAAATCACCATTCTAGGTTCCGGCACCATGGTGCCTTCGCTCGAACGCAATTCCTCAGGAATTCTCATCCAGAACGCGGGCAAAAACTCTCTCATCGATTGCGGATACGGAACCCTGCACCAGCTGTTACGCTTGGAGGTCACCTATCAGACAATCGACCGTATCTATTTCACCCACAATCATCCCGACCACATATACGACCTCATTCCCTTATTGTTCGCGAGCCGGTATCCGTTATCGCCGCGCAAACAAAAACTGGAGATCGTCGCCGGCCCGGGCTTTAAAAAATTTTTTGACGGACTCCTCAAAGCCTACAATGGATGGTTGACGCCTAAGTTGTATGAGATCGCAATCATCGAGCAGGATGAAGAAACCCGGGAGTACGATGGATTGCAGGTCACCACAAAAAAAGTGAGCCATCTGCCCATCAGCCGCGGCTATCGTTTCGTCGATGAGCGGGGAAACGTTGCGGCTTTTTCCGGAGACACCGACACCTGCGACGCCATGATCGAGCTTGGGCGAAACGCCGACCTGATGATTCTGGAATGCGCCACACCGGACGCCTTGAAAATTGACGGCCATTTATCGCCCACTCCCGCCGCCCGTCTCGCTCAAAAGACCCGCTGTAAAAAGCTCTGCCTCACCCATTTCTATCCCCCCTGCGACCTGACTGAATTTCGTAAAATTATCGCTCAGGAATACACGGGCGAACTGTTCTTCGCCCAAGACCTGATGGAATTTCAATTATAAATTTTTAATTTCGCCAGACCCTTAACGCAGAAAGAAAATTCCCACCGAAAGCGAATTCCGTCAGCCATAAATCGATCGCGCGTTAAGCGTTCGTTCACCGTTTTCGGTTCAACGCTTTTTTCAACGTCCAGGCAACGTTCACTTTTTTGCCGCAGTGTTTATAAATGGCTTCACTGAGCAACATGAGGCCGCAGTGGTCGCGCAATATCCCCGCTTCACTGCAATTGATGATGGTGACCGGGCTTTCCCGTTTCCAGGTTGTGAAGGCCCAGTCGAACCATTGCTTGGACACCGCCATGGCTTTGAGCGTGGGCAAACTGCGTCCGTGAATGTCGGTTTCCAAAACCATGTTTTCCTGTTGACGTTGAAAAATCGTCTCCAGATTTTCATCGGCGTTTGCGCCCTCCCGGCTGTGGGTTTTTTTCCTTGGATAGGACAAGTCCTGCCCCACAAACAAGATCGGGTTGGTCCCCATCTGAAAGGCCAGGTCGTAAGCGATCGACAACACCGTTCCTCCGGGTGTGAGATGCCCGATTTTAGGAGCCTGCTTTTGAATTTCGGTGAGGGTTGGGATGTCCGGCGCAAACTTACTGTAAAACACCACGCCGCCTTCCCACAGGTCGAGCACCTGAGGATGGACGATCGAAGGCGCAATGAGGGTCATTCCCCGTGTGGGCACGCCCTTTAAAAATTTGGCGATGTCTGCCTGCGGGTCCAGACAGGCGACAAAAGAGGGCACAATGCCGTGCGCCATGAGGGGCTTGAGGGCGGCGTCGCTGGCGATGATGACGGCTTTATCTTTTGCCTGGCAAAGAAGCTGAATATTTTTATCCAGCGACGGACCTGCGCCAACGACAATTGCGGGTAGATTTTTAAATTTATTTTTGAGCGACGAAACGCCGGGGTTCCTTTGGATGGCGTTCTGGTTGGACCGAAAATTTTGTTTCCAAAGCTCATTGAACCTGAGCAGGGTGGCGGACTTGACTTCCTGAATGTGGCCGTCTTTATTCATGCCGACAATGTAGCAAAAAAAAATTAAGAACGGAAACGGCAGGTTAAAAAATATCTCAAAAAACAAAGGCCCGGGGAAACCCGGGCCTTAAAGGAGATTCGGATGCAATTTTCAATAGTTTAACGAACCAGATTGATGGTTTCCGTCAGCAGATCGTCGGTGGTGGTGATGATCCTTGCCGCCGCCTGGAACGCCTGCTGAGTCTGGATCATGGTGACGAATTCAGATGCCAGATCCACGTTGGACAATTCCAGAGAACTTCCCAGAATACCGCCAAAACCGCCGGTGTTGGCGGTGCCGATGATGGGCTGTCCTGATTGGCCCGATTCGGCAAATAAATTATTACCGACCCGACTCAAACCCACCGGGGACAAAAAGTCGGCCAGGGCGACCTGGAATAAGTTTTCGGACTGGCCGTTATTGAACAGACCGGAAATAACGCCATCGGAATTGGTGGACAAGCCGAGCAGGGTTCCTGTCGGGAAACCGTCCTGAACCAGAGAGTTGTTGTTGGACTGCGCCGCGAATCCGGTGAGTTTACGGTTGGTGGCACCGGTGCCATCGACCAGATCCCAGTTCAGAGTTTGCGTGGCCGCCGGAGGATTGGCTGAAGAATAATCAATGACGATGGAAAGATCCGCAATGCCACCTCCGTTGAGTGATGAAATCTGCCCGGTCGTGTCAAAGGTGACTGACCCTGTTCCCCCAGACGATACCGTTCCCTGCGATGGGCTGGCGACAAAGTTCCAGGTGTTGCCTGTCGTGGCTTTGGTGAAGGCCAGACTCAATATCACCTGGGAACCCACCGAGTTAAATATGGTCACCGGCGAGGTGAAGGTGGTGCCTCCTGACGAAGCCGCGTTGAGGTTGGCTCCCAGAGTGAAAGTGGTGGTGGGCACTGGTGACGATTGCACTCCCGCCAGATCGATATCGGTGAGGGCGGAGGAGGTGACGCCATTTGTTATTTGAAAGCCTTGCAGGGTTTCACCAGTGGATGCCTGGACCACCCCCTGATCGTTCAGACGAAATTGTCCATTGCGGGTATAAAAATTACCAACGCCGTTGTTGACGGTGAAAAACCCGGAACCGTCTACGGCCAGATCCAACGCATTGGACGACGACTCGAAGGCTCCCTGGTTAAACGATTGCAATACGCTCTGCAATTGAGCCCCCCGTCCAACCTGGCTCGTGGTGTCGCCATTGGCAAGCAGGGTACTGAATACATCGCTGAAAACCGCCTTGCTTCCTTTAAACCCGATTGTGTTGACGTTGGCAATGTTGTCGCCGATCACGTTCAGGGCTTCGGCGTTACTGCGAAGACCAGACACCCCTGTAAATAACGAACTGATCAAACCCATGAGCCCATCTCCTTTTTTATTGATTTATATGCTGACACGCGAGATTTCGCTCACAGCTGTTTTTTGACCATTGATGACCGCCTGGGCCCCGTCTTTTTCAAAAATCACATCGGTGATTTTTCCTGAGACGAAGGTCCGGGTTGGTATTTCATCGCCGCTTAGAGTTTGGGCTTTTACCTGGAACGTGTAGGCTCCCGATGGAACCGGTTTGCCAGCTCCATCGTTGCCACTCCAGATCGCCTGATTATTGCCTGCGGATTGATTGGACAGAGTCAGGGTCGTCACTGGATTTCCTGTGCTGTCAAAAATATCGACCTCCACCTGCGCCGCCTCTTCGTCCAAAGTGAAATTCAGAGCCTTGGTATCGCCCGTGTTAAAATCGATCCGGTCGCCGGGAGAGTCGACATTTTTACCGATCAGATTGACTAACGAAGCGTTGTTGACCGCCTGCTGAAAGCTTTCAATTTGATTTAAATTGTCATTGACGTTGGTCAACTGCTCCAGACTGCTGAACTGCGCCAGCTGGGCGCTGAAATCTTCCGCTTTCTGTGGATCGAGAGGATTCTGGGCTTGAAGTTGAGCGACCAGTAATTTTAGAAAATCGTTTTTGCCCAGCTCATTGGCGTTGGCCACATCGCCCGGAGACGAACTCGAGGCCGCTAAATCGGCTGCAGTGGGTATCAGTCCTGATATCATTTTTTAAATCTCCGAAAATCTTGATTTAAGTTGGATGCGTTTTTTTTCAATTCGTTTTTCATGCGAACACGCTCAACGATTGCGAATCGTAGTTGAGAATCCGCGTTGCCCCCGCCACCAGAGCTTCAGCGGACGACTCGGGAGCGCTGTTTTGTTCCGCATATAATGACCCTGCAAAACCGGAACGGCCTTCATGCGATGTGTTTTGATGACCCGCTTGCCCTTCATTGCCACCCACCAGCACCGTGAAGCTGTCCACCTTCAATCCCTGACTTTGCATGGATTCCTTGAGCTGGAGCAAATTATTTTCGATGATCTGTTTGACCGAATGGTTTTCGGCGATGATCACCGTGCGCACCGAATCTCCAACCGTGGTCACATTCATACGCAGGGTTCCTAGAGAGGGCGGGTCCAGCCTGATTTTAATTTCACTTTGCGATCCATTACTGCGCAGCGAAACTTTGTTGATGATTTGATTGATGACTCTCGCTTCCGTGGTTCCCTTGGCGCTCAGGGATTCAGCGGAAACCGATTTCGCGCCTTCAACCGTTCTAGCGGCAGACTCTGAAACCGCGTTGACGCTTTGCACCTGTATCTCGGTGGGTACTTTCAACCCTTGAATATTTTTGGGTGGGTTATTGGCGGCCAAATTTTGAGCCAGTAACGGGTTGGCTTGATTATTTGGCGGCTGAAAAAGTTCTTCCAGTTTTGGGGCTGTGACCTGGGCTTTTTCAACCGGATTTTGACTCAACTCCTGAACCCGTTGATCGGCCGTCTGGGTCAGCACTTTTTCGATCGATGCCTGACGCTGAGGTTTATCCCCCTGTTTGTTGAATTCGGAAAACTGCGAAAGAAAATCCGCTTTGCCTTCAACCGATTTTTCGCCACTCAGTTTCACCAGAATATCGTCCGCGCCCTCTTTACTGGCTTGAAGTCCAGCCTGATTTCCCTGTGTCGATTGAATTTTAGCCAACAGATTTTTGGCTTCCTGTTCCGTCAAGCCCGCTTTGGCTAAAAGTTCGGCGGCCTGACCGCCTTGACTTTGCAGGAGGGAAAGAAGTTTTTGCTGTTGGACCAAGGGATCGACAGTGGCATCGACGATCAAATCGTCTGGGTTCAGATTCAACTGCCTGGCCAGAGATTGCAGAAGAGCGTTTGTGTCTGCATAGCCTTGACCTTCTTTCGGCTCCTGCGATTCGATCGATTCTTTGGACTGAGTTTTGGCATCTGCCGAAACCTGTTGCCGATCCGTAGTGTTGTCAACCGTGGCCTGCTCCTGATAGTTGGAATCGGATGCCTCACGCGCCTGGGGCCGGGTGGATTCATCCGCCGGGCGGTTCTTTGGGCGCTCCTCCGATCTATTGGGCTCGGCAGAGGAAGCTCGATCCGCACGTTCATTTTTTGGGGAGGAATCGTTTTCTTTGGCCGTCGAGGATTCCCGGACCGCATCCTTCATGTAGTTCTGAAACGAACTGTCGCCCAGACTGGCAATATCCCCTGTAAGAGGCACATTTCCGATCGTGGGAGCGGGAAGAATCGATAATAAGTTTGTCTGGTTGACCACGTATTTTTATCCAACTCAAAATTAAACAATCATTTCCAAATCCAATAAAAGCAAAAGATATGCCAAAACTCTCGGACTCAGGGAAAAGCGTTTTAAAATGGAGAATTATGGATTTAAAGGAATTAGGTCAAATAACGTCAAATAAGGCAATAACTTCCCAGTTGGGAAAAATTATTCCAGGCCGGTGTGCTTGAACGGAATGGGACTCATTCAGTTAACACAGATCACAGGAGGGGTTTATAAATCGTAGAAAATAAGGCAACGCTTTTTAACAAAGTGAGAGCCCCTTTCCTGCTCGGCCATCGACCGGGGAAGGCGGGACTGATGGGGAAAAACGTTATTTTGCGATTTCGCGAGGAGAAAACTTAATGCAGTTGATTTTTTGACCTAAAAACGGTTAAATAGCGGACCTTTCCTGCCGCCAAAAAGCCAGCGTAGCTCAGGGGTAGAGCAACTGATTCGTAATCAGTAGGTCCGCGGTTCAATTCCGCGCGCTGGCTCCAGTTTTACAATGTGTTATGAGATTTCTCATAACACATTTTCATTTCTGCAGACACAATGTAGACAAAAGATTTCAAGCTATTAAGCAGATTCA